>VOFJ01002482.1_pt1 | contig 25785 bp, 19 predicted proteins | sample 5384081 | NCBI WGS metagenome assembly VOFJ01 (sample SAMN12384729, study PRJNA508395) | human gut metagenome | isolation source: healthy gut I | host: Homo sapiens | reverse complement strand
TCGCTCTGGTGCCGGCAACGGGGAGCCGAGCCGCAATACGACAATTTCGTCTGGTTCGTCAACAGCATGATCGATACGATTCTCGCCTCGCAAAATATCGTATTGCAAGCTGAAAACGAAGGTTTGGGCATTTGTTACCTCGGCACGACGACCTACAACGCGCAGGAGATCGCAGAGGTACTCGGCCTGCCGGAAGGGGTGATTCCGGTTACAACGCTCACGATGGGTTACCCCGACAAAATGCCGCCGCTGACCGACCGGTTACCGCTCGAAGGTGTCGTGCACCGGGAGCGTTACCACGACTATACGCCGGAACAGATCGAACGCATCTGGGCGGAACGCGAAGCTTCGGAAGAGACTGCCGGACTGCTCGAAGTCAACCAACTCTCGAATCTCGCCCGCATTTTTACCGAACGCCGCTACACCGGAAAAGACAACCTGCTTTTTTCGCGTAAATACTTCGACGCACTTAAGAAACAAGGGTTTTTCAACCAATAATATTTACGGAAGCTCCCCGTACCATTTTTAATCCGACACAACCCGCACGAAAGACGACATGGGAGAAAAAGATTACGATCCGGTGATGCACACAGCGGAGCATCTGGTCAACGGCACGATCGCCCGCATGCTGGGCTGCGGCCGCGCCTTCTCGACGCATATCGAAAAGAAAAAATCGAAATGTGATTTTCGTTTCCCCCGCAACCTGACCCCGGAAGAGCTGGAGCGGGTGGAACAAACCGTCAACTCGCAGATCGCCGCAAAACTCGGCGTGCGGGATGAGCTGCTGAGTCCTGACGAAGCCGGAGCCCGATACAGCCTCGAGCGGCTGCCGGAAGGGGCAGAATCGGTCCGTATCGTGCATATCGGCGATTACGACGCATGTCCGTGCATCGGCAGCCATGTAACCAACACGGCCGAAATACCTCCCGTATCCATCATTTCGAGCGACTGCACCGACGGGGTGCTGCGTGTCCGCTTTAAATTCCGTAAAAACTGAACACATCGGCCACATACCGGATCCGAAAAGGCGCCCTGCGGGCCTTGCTGCTGCTGGCCGCAGCGGCACTGGCCGCGTGCAATGCTACCAAACACCTCCCTTCGGGCGCATACCTGCTGACAAAAAACCAGGTGGAAATCGAGAAAGAACCCGAACTACCGAAAGAAGACCAGATTACAAAGCTCGAACTGGACAAATACATCCGACAACAGCCGAACAAGCGTTTTCTCGGGACCAACCTGCCGATCTGGATCTATTCGCAGGCCGATACTGCCAAAAACAACGGCTGGAACCGCTTCAAACGGCGGCTCGGGGCCGCTCCGGTGCTGCTCGACTCAGCCCAAACGGCACTCTCGGCCGGCGGTATGAAAATATACATGGACAGCAAGGGATTCCTCGACTCGGAAGTCATTCCCACAGTCGACACCGCCGACCGCAAAGCGCAGGTCACTTACCATGCCCGTCAGGGAGAGCCGTTCCGCATCGGGACGATCCGTTACGACTTCCGCGACCGGTTTGTCAAGGCGATCATCCTCAGCGACACCGCGAATACGCTGCTGCACACCGGCAACATTTTCGACGCGAACGTGCTGGACAACGAACGGGCGCGGATCACGAATTTCCTGAAAAACCAGGGTTACTACAACTTCTCGATCAACAACATCAGCTATGTCGCGGATTCGACCGTGGGCGGCCGGCGCATCGACCTGACCGTGCTTGTCAAGCAATACATGGCCGGATACGACACGAACGGAGAGGCCGTGCTCGACAACAACCGCATCTACCGCATCCGCGACATCAACGTTTTTCCGGACTACAACCCGACGGTAGCCACAACGGATTCGCTGTATAAAACACGGTTAGACACGGTCCGTTACCGCGGGCTGAACATCATCTACGACACAAAACAGCATGTTCGCTCGGAGATTCTGCGCCGCACGATCAGCCTGTATCCCAATGCACTTTACAGTGCTCAGGATGTCAAGCGCACGTACGACAACATCATGCGGCTGGGCTACTACAAAAGTGCCAGCATTCTCTTCACCGAAGTGGCCGACAGCACGCAAAAGGATAATTTCATCTCATTCGTCGGGACGGACTCTACCGGCTCCGACGAAGCCGACTACACCGCCGAGCATTACCTGTCCTGCGAGGTGCTTTGTACCCCGGCACTGCGGCAAAGTTACTCGGTGAACCTCGAAGGCACCACATCGGCCGACTACTTCGGCGTGATGGCCAAGGTAGGTTACCAGAACCGCAACCTGCTGCGGGGTGTCGAACTGTTCGAGGTCAATGTCCGGGGCGGATACGAATTCATGTACGCAGGCAGCAAGTACAAAAGCGACGCCTACGAATTCCGGCGTCAGCACGTCGCTGTTCTCGTTTCCGCGTCTGCTCACCCCCTTCCGCGTCAACCGCTACAACCACGCGCTGAACCCGCGTACCCGGATCGACCTGTCGTACAACACGCAGAAACGGCCGTACTACCACCGCGACCTGGCCAGTGCCGTTTGGGGATATTCGTGGGGCAAGGGGCGGAGTACTTTTGCGCTGCGGCCGGTCGACCTCACGTTGGTTAACATGCGCTACGTACAGGATTCGTTCCTAAAAAACCTAGTCAACCCCTACCTGCAGAACAGTTACACGTCGCAGCTGATCGCCGGGCTTTCGGGTTCCTACCTTTATACGAATCAGCAGAAAAACGCCAACCGGGGCTCCATCGCGTTGCGCTTCAACTTCGAGACGAACGGCAACCTGCTCAACGCGCTGTACAGAATTGGTTTCCCCAACAAGGAAAAAGACGAATACTATACCCTGCTGGGTATTCGCTACGCCCAATATTTCCGTACCGACCTGAGTTTTGTCAAAAACTTTTGGCTCGGACAGAAAAGCGCGTTGGTCTACCGTTTCTTCGGAGGCTTCGGCTATGCGTACGGCAACTCTGCCGCACTGCCGTTCGAACGGCTTTTCTATTGCGGCGGCAGCAACAGCATGCGCGGATGGGCGGCCCGGACGCTCGGGCCCGGCATCGACGGACGCATCGCCTCCGATTACCCGAGCCAACTGGGCAACATGCGTCTGGAGATGAACCTGGAAGCCCGTTTCCCAGTATGGGGTTTCCTGCACGGCGCTGTTTTCTGCGACGTGGGCAATATCTGGTTCGCCGGACAAGGTACCACCCCGGAAAACCAGTTTCAACTCCGCAATTTCTACAAACGCGTCGGACTGAACACCGGAATCGGCGCCCGGCTCGACTTCAATTTCTTTATTTTCCGCCTCGACTGGGGTATTCAACTGCACGATCCGAACGTCAATCCCGGAGAACGCTGGGTCATCCGCAATTTCAGCTTAAAACACACGGCGCTCAGTTTCGGTGTGGGCTATCCTTTCTAATCCGCCACTCGCCGGCGTAACAATATTTTAACCGCTCCGTCCGTATTATCTCGGGTTATTTCCCTACCTTTGTACCGATTATATAGAAAGAGAATGACGAAAAACAAGAAAAAACCTTCAAAAGGGAAGGTGAAAACAAAAACATCGGGCAGCATCGCATCTTTGATTTCAGAGTTGTTCCGCACCCTGCCGGACAAGCGCTATTCCGTTAAGAACCTGATCACCGCCACCGGCGCAATGACACGCGATGAAAAAGACGAAGTGCGCAGCGTCGTCCGGTCCCTGCTCGATGAAAGGACGATCGAACTGGTCGCGGAAGGCAAATACCGCCTCAGCAACGCAAAACGCGAGACTTTCGAAGGGATCGTAGATATGACCTCTTCCGGGGCTTTCTATGTCAAAGTCGAAGGCTTGGACAAAGATATCTATGTAAACTCGCGGCACGCCGGCCATGTGCTGCACGGCGACCGCGTAAAGGTAGCGATCACCCGCAAGGCAAAAAAAGAGATGAACCCCGAAGGAGAGGTAATCGAGATACTCGAACATTCGGACAAAAAATACGTGGGCGTACTGGAACTGTCGGACAGTTTCGCATTCGTGAAAGTGGACAGCCGCAAGTTCCCTACCGACGTATTCATTCCGCTGCGCGACCTGAAGGGAGCAAAAGACGGTCAAAAAGTGCTGGTACGGGTCACCGAATGGCCCGACACGATGAAAAATCCCGCGGGTGAGATTGTCGACGTACTGGGTACTCCGGGTGACAACAACACCGAAATGCATGCGATCCTGGCCGAATACGACCTTCCTTATACCTATCCCAAAGAGGTGGAGCAGGAAGCCGACAAAATCCCGGCCGAGCTGTCCGCAGACGAAATCGCCGCCCGGCGGGATTTCCGCGGCATTACGACCCTCACGATCGATCCCGCCGACGCCAAGGATTTCGACGATGCGCTTTCGATGCGCCGTCTGCCCAACGGCAATATAGAAGTGGGCGTGCACATCGCCGATGTAACCTATTACGTCCATCCGGGCGACATCATCGATGCCGAGGCCGAAAACCGCGCCACATCGGTATATCTGGTGGACCGGACGATCCCGATGCTCCCCGAGCGCCTCTCGAACGGGCTGTGTTCACTGCGGCCCAACGAAGAGAAATTCTGCTTTTCAGCCGTATTCGAACTCAACGAAGAGGCCGAGGTACAGAACGAATGGTTCGGCCGTACGGTGATCCTTTCCGATCGCCGGTTCACCTACGACGAAGCGCAGCAGGTAATCGAATCCGGCCAGGGCGACCTTTCCGACGAGATTACGGCGCTCAATGCGCTGGCCCGCAAGCTGCGCGCCGCGCGTTTCCGTAACGGCTCAATCAGCTTCGAACGCGAAGAGGCGAAATTCGACCTCGACGAAAACGGCAAGCCGCTGCGCGTCTATTTCAAGGAGATGAAGGAAGCCAACCAGCTGATCGAAGAGTTGTATGCTGCTGGCCAACCGCAAAGTAGCCGAGTTCGTGGGACGTAAACGCCAAGGGGTGCAGAACAGCGAACGCACGTTCGTCTACCGCGTGCACGACAAACCCAATTCCGACAAGCTCGCCCAACTACGCAGTTTCGTCATGCGCTTCGGCTACCAGATGAAAAGCGATGCCGTCGGCAAAGCGCTCGCCAAGGACATCAACAAGCTGATGACGAACGTTCACGGCAAACAGGAGGAGAACCTCATTTCGACACTTGCGATCCGGACGATGGCCAAAGCGACTTATACGACTACGAATATCGGACACTACGGGCTGGCCTTCGATTACTACACGCACTTCACCTCGCCCATCCGCCGCTACCCCGACATGATGGTCCACCGTCTGCTGGCGCACTACCTGGCCGGGGGTAAATCCGAAGACAAGGAATACTACGAAGGATTGTGCGAACACTCGTCGGCAATGGAGATCCGCGCCGCCGAAGCCGAACGCGCGTCGATCAAGTACAAGATGGTCGAGTTCATGCTCGACAAGCTCGACCAGGAGTTCGACGGGCACATCTCGGGCGTCACGGAGTGGGGGAATCTACATCGAACTGGACGACACGAAGATCGAAGGGATGGTGTCGCTGCGCGACCTGACGGACGACTACTACACTTTCGACGAAGAGAACTACTGTCTCCGGGGCGAACGTACGGTACGTATTTTCACCCTCGGCGACGGCGTCCGCATTCGCGTCATGCGGGCCGACCTGGCACGCAAACAGCTCGATTTCGCGCTGACCGCCACATACGATTTCGATACGAAAAAGGCCACGCCGGTTCAAGAGACGCTGTAAACCGCCCTTTGATCACGCCTTTGCCGGAACTGTATTGTAACAGGATGTTGAAAAGAACAGCACTTCGTGATTGTGGATAAATTGTTAGGAATTTATCCTCTCGCTAAGTTTTTGTCGCAAAAAATTTCCTTATTCAAAAAATAGATTGTACCTTTGAGGCCGATTTCGCCCTTTTGCAGACCTTTTCAGCTGGTGGAAGAGGGTAATTTTCTCCCGAAACGGCTGATTTTGGCAGGTAATGTTTGCGTATTTGCAAATAATGCGTAATTTTGTCGTCCTCAAAACCCTGCAAACTGACGGGTATCTCCCTGAAAACCGGAGTTTCAGGACTTTCAGAGGGGACCGAAACAGGAAAGAGGCGCAACACCCGGCGCAGCGATGCGCCGCCGTACGGGCGGATACCAGAGTGGCCAAATGGGGCAGACTGTAAATCTGCTGTCTTCGACTTCGGTGGTTCGAATCCATCTCCGCCCACACCGGACAGGACCGGCCGCAGGATACAGGCGGCGGAACGACGAACGGTTGAGAACACAGAGCAACAAACAATAGTTAGACAATTAATTCCTAAATAGATTTCAAACATGGCAAAAAGAAAAATTTGACAGGTCCAAGCCGCACGTGAACGTCGGTACCATCGGACACGTAGACCACGGTAAAACCACTCTTACCGCCGCAATTACCACCGTACTTGCAAAAAAAGGTCTCTCTGAACTCCGTTCTTTCGACTCGATCGACAACGCTCCCGAGGAAAAAGAGCGCGGTATCACCATCAACACCTCTCACGTGGAGTACCAGACGGCCAACCGCCACTACGCGCACGTAGACTGCCCGGGCCACGCCGACTATGTGAAGAACATGGTTACCGGTGCTGCCCAGATGGACGGCGCTATCCTGGTCGTTGCCGCTACGGACGGTCCGATGCCCCAGACCAACGAGCACGTACTGCTCGCCCGTCAGGTGAACGTGCCGCGCATCGTCGTTTTCCTGAACAAGTGCGACATGGTGGACGATCCCGAAATGCTCGACCTGGTCGAGATGGAGGTTCGCGACCTGTTGAGCAAATACGAATTCGACGGTGACAACACCCCCATCATCCGCGGTTCTGCCCTCGGCGGTCTGAACGGCGAAGCTCAGTGGGAAGACAAGATCATGGAGCTGATGGAAGCTGTCGATACTTACATTCCGCTGCCTCCGCGTGAGAACGAGAAGCCGTTCCTGATGCCTGTCGAGGACGTGTTCTCGATCACCGGCCGCGGTACCGTCGTAACGGGCCGTATCGAGACCGGTATCATCCACGTAGGCGATCCCGTCGAGATCACCGGTCTGCAGGAAAAATCGATGACTTCGACTTGTACCGGCGTCGAGATGTTCCGCAAGCTGCTCGATCAGGGCGAGGCCGGCGACAACGTAGGTCTGTTGCTGCGCGGTATCGATAAGAAGGATGTAAAACGCGGTATGGTGGTCGCCAAACCGGGTTCGATCACCCCGCACACCGAGTTCGAGGCTGAGGTCTACATCCTCAAGAAAGAGGAGGGTGGCCGTCACACGCCGTTCCACAACAACTATCGTCCCCAGTTCTACCTGCGTACGATGGACATCACCGGCGAGGTCGAACTGCCCGAAGGTGTTGACATGGTGATGCCGGGTGACAACGTGACCATCAAGGTTACCCTGATCTACCCCGTCGCTTTGAACGTCGGTCTGCGTTTCGCTATCCGCGAAGGTGGCCGTACGGTAGGTGCCGGTCAGATTACCAAGATCATCAAATAATTTTTGATAATTCCGCAGTGCGGCCGAGACCGCACTGCTCCTTACGAGTGTAGTTCAAGGGGTAGAATAGCGGTCTCCAAAACCGTTGATGGGAGTTCGAATCTCTCCACTCGTGCGAAAAAAACAGTACAATTATGAAAATTGTAACTTACTTCAAAGAATCCTACACAGAGCTTGTTCAAAAAGTGACGTGGCCCTCTATTAACCAATTATCCCACTCCGCTGTAATCGTCATGGTTGCTTCCCTTTTACTCGCGTTGGTGGTACTGGCTATGGACCTCACCTTTGAGAACATCATGAAAGCTATATATAGCATTCTTTATTAATTTTCTTTACAAGCAGGTTAATAAAGATGAGTGAAAAAGAGCAGAAGCAATGGTACGTCGTGCGTGCCATCGGAGGTAAAGAAAAAAAGGTGAAGGAGTACATCGAAAACGAAGTGCGCCAGTCCCACCTGGAAAACTATATCTCCCAGGTTCTGATTCCTACTGAAAAGATTTACCAGATTCGCAACGGTAAAAAAGTCAGTAAGGAACGTGTGTCTTATCCGGGCTATGTATTAGTCGAAGCTGCCCTGGTAGGAGAAATCCCGTTTATTCTTCGCAACACTCCCAACGTTTTAGGCTTCCTCAACGACACCAAAGGCAACTCCATGGAGGCAACCCCTCTTCGCCCCCAGGAAGTGAGCCGTATCTTAGGCCGTGTCGATGAATTAAGTGAGAGTGAAGAGGAAAACGAAGTTCCTTTCTTCGTCGGAGAGACAGTCAAAGTAATCGACGGCCCGTTCTCAAGCTTCTCGGGCACGATCGAGGCTGTGGACAACGACCGGAAGAAACTTACGGTTTCCGTGAAGATTTTCGGGCGCAAGACTCCTATGGAGTTAAGCTTCATGCAAGTTGAAAAAGAATAATTAACCAAAGGAAAATTATGGCAAAAGAGGTTGCTGCATTTATTAAATTGCAGATCAAAGGTGGTGCCGCAAATCCTTCGCCTCCAGTAGGTCCTGCACTTGGCTCCAAGGGAGTCAACATCATGGACTTCTGCAAGCAGTTCAATGCGAGGACCCAGGACAAGGCGGGGAAAGTACTTCCTGTCATTATCACCGTATATGGCGACAAGTCGTTCGATTTCGTTGTCAAGCAGCCGCCCGTAGCCGTACAGCTCAAGGAGGCAGCAAAGCTTCAGAGTGGATCGGCCGAGCCGAACCGCAAAAAAGTGGGCCAGGTAACCTGGGATCAGGTCAAAGCGATCGCAGAGGATAAAATGCCTGACCTGAACTGCTTCACTCTTGAGTCAGCAATGCGGATGGTTGCCGGTACGGCCCGTAGTATGGGTATCAACGTAGTTGGTGAATTTCCTAGTTTGTAATTGACAAAAATTACTGAAAATGAGTAAGCTGACCAAAAACAGAAAAACGGCTCTTGCTAAGGTTGAAACCGGTAAAGTGTACAAGCTAGGCGAGGCGGCAGCTCTTCTAAAGGAGATCACCTTTACGAAATTCGATGCTTCCGTCGACCTGGACGTGCGCCTCGGGGTTGACCCGCGCAAATCCAACCAGATGGTGAGGGGTGTCGTTACCCTGCCTCATGGTACTGGAAAACAGGTGCGTGTTCTGGTGCTTTGCACTCCCGACAAGGAGAACGAGGCAAAAAGAGGCCGGCGCTGATTATGTCGGACTGGACGAATACATCGAAAAGAAAATCAAAGGCGGTTGGACCGATGTGGACGTCATTATCACGACCCCCAACGTAATGGCCAAGGTCGGAGCGCTCGGACGCATTCTGGGTCCGCGCGGTCTGATGCCGAACCCCAAAACAGGCACGGTTACCATGGAAGTGGGCAAAGCTGTAACGGAAGTGAAAGCCGGTAAAATCGACTTCAAAGTCGACAAATTCGGTATCGTTCACTCTTCGATCGGCAAAGTAAGCTTCACGGCCGACCAGATTATCGAGAACGCCAAGGAGTTTATGTCCATGATCAATAAGCTCAAACCCACGGCTGCCAAAGGTACTTACGTACAGAGCATATACTTGTCTTCTACGATGAGCCCCGGCTTAGCGGTAGACCCCAAATCGGTTGACATCAAATAAAACGGAAAACGATGAACAGGGAAGAAAAAACAGTTATCATTAACAGTTTAGCCGATAAGCTTCAACAGTACGCTCACTTCTATCTGACAGACACTTCCGAACTGAATGCAGAACAGACTGCCAAACTGCGCAGGGTCTGCTTCGAGAAAGATGTGAAACTGGTAGTAGTCAAGAATACTCTCTTCATTAAGGCTTTGGAACAGGTATCCAAAGCGGATGCCGAGCTGATGCCCGCCCTCAAGGGCGAGACATCGGTCATGTTCTCCGACACGGGCAAAGCCCCTGCCAAGCTGATCAAAGAGTTCCGCAAGGAATCTCCCAAGCCGGTGCTCAAAGCTGCCGTGGTAGAGGGTTGCGTCTATCTGGGCGACGAGTCGATCGACGCTCTGGTGAACATCAAGTCTCGTGAAGAACTTATTGGCGACATCATCGGACTGCTGCAGTCTCCCTGCAAAGAATGTTATTTCTGCGCTGCAGGCTTCAGCCGGTCAAAAAATCGCAGGTCTCGTGAAGAGCCTCGAAGAAAGAAATTAATCATTACTAATCGTCTAACATTTTTAAATTTTAAATACAATGGCCGATATCAAAAAATTAGCTGAGGAGTTGGTAAACTTGACAGTTAAGGAAGTAAACGAACTTGCTGGTATTCTGAAAGACGAATACGGAATTGAGCCCGCTGCTGCTGCTGTTGCTGTTGCCGCTGCTCCCGCTGAAGGTGGCGCTGCCGCTGCTGCTGAGAAGACCTCTTTCGACGTGGTTCTCGCCAACGCAGGCCAGGCTAAGCTGCAGGTAGTTAAAGCCGTTAAGGATATCACCGGCCTGGGTCTGAAAGAGGCCAAGGATCTGGTTGATGGCGCTCCCAAAACAGTTAAAGAGGGCGTTTCCAAAGAAGAAGCAGAACAGATCAAATCTCAGCTGGAAGAGGCTGGTGCTGAAGTTGAGCTTAAGTAACAATTACTTAATCGTCAACAACATATCAGGTGTAGAGTCTATGCAGATAGACTCTATACCTTTTCTCATTTAACATTACGGGCCTCTGTGAAGAGTCGCCCGTTTTCGGCCCGGAGAGTTCCCCTTTTTATTTTCATCGTGCCACGGATGGGACCATTCCCGCACGCGCTTCGGACCGCTAAGGGATAAGATGTACAGCAACAGTTCTAGTCTTCAAATTTAATATTGGATCCAATGTCCCAAAAAACAGATAATAAACGTATCAGCTTCTCTTCGGTCAAAAACAGGATGCCCTATCCCGATTTGCTGGAGGTGCAGCTCAAATCCTTTCAAGACTTTTTTCAACTGGACACCACTGCGGAGAACCGGAAGAACGAAGGCCTCTACAAGGTTTTCATGGAGAACTTCCCGATCACCGATACCCGCAACAACTTCGTGCTGGAATTCATCGACTACTACGTCGATCCGCCCCGTTACTCGATCGACGAGTGCCTGGAACGCGGCCTCACGTACAGTGTTCCGTTAAAAGCCAAACTGAAATTATACTGTACAGACCCTGAACACGAAGATTTCGACACGGTAGTCCAGGATGTCTATTTCGGGACGATCCCCTACATGACTCCCCGCGGCACGTTCGTTATCAACGGCGCCGAGCGCGTCATCGTATCCCAGTTGCACCGTTCGCCCGGCGTCTTCTTCGGACAGAGCACCCATACGAACGGGACGAAGCTTTATTCCGCCCGTATCATCCCCTTCAAGGGTTCCTGGATCGAGTTCGCGACAGACATCAACAACGTGATGTACGCTTACATCGACCGTAAAAAGAAACTGCCGGTCACCACCCTGCTCCGCGCCATCGGCTTCGAGAGCGACCGTCAGATTTTAGAGATATTCGACCTGGCCGAAGAGGTCAAGGTCACCAAGGCCAACCTTAAAAAAGTGGTGGGCCAGCGCCTTGCTGCCCGTGTGCTGAAGACATGGGTGGAAGATTTCGTCGACGAAGATACCGGCGAGGTGGTTTCGATCGAACGTAACGAAATCATCATCGACCGCGAAACGGTACTCGAAGAGCGCCACATCGAGGATATCGTCGAATCGGGCGCAAAGAGCATCCTGATCCACAAAGAGGCTCCGGGGAGTATCGACTTCTCGATCGTCTACAATACGCTGCAGAAGGACCCGTGCAACTCAGAAAAAGAGGCCGTGGTGTACATCTACCGCCAGTTGCGCAACTCCGAACCGCCCGATGAGGCGACCGCTCGCGACGTGATCGAGAAACTGTTTTTCTCCGACAAGCGGTACGACCTGGGCGACGTGGGCCGCTTCCGGATCAACAAGAAACTGAGTCTCGACATCTCCCCGGAGGTCAGGGTACTGACCCGCGAGGATATGATCGCGATCATCAAATACCTGATCTCGCTGATCAACTCGAAAACCGACGTGGACGACATCGACCACCTGAGCAACCGCCGTGTCCGCACGGTGGGCGAACAGCTGGCCAACCAGTTCAGCGTGGGTTTCGTGCGCATGGCGCGTACGATCCGCGAACGCATGAACGTCCGCGACAACGAAGTGTTCACCCCCGTAGACCTGATCAATGCGAAGACCCTTTCGTCGGTGATCAATTCGTTCTTCGGCACGAATCAGCTTTCGCAGTTCATGGACCAAACCAATCCGCTGGCCGAAATGACGCACAAACGCCGTCTGTCGGCCCTCGGTCCCGGTGGTCTGTCGCGCGAACGCGCCGGTTTCGAGGTGCGCGACGTACACTATACGCATTACGGCCGTCTCTGCCCGATCGAAACTCCGGAGGGACCGAACATCGGTCTGATTTCGTCGCTGTGCGTCTATGCGAAGATCAGCGACATGGGCTTCATCGAAACCCCTTACCGCAAGGTAGAGGACGGCGTCGTGGATCTCAAGAACAGCGATGTCGTTTACCTGAGCGCCGAAGAGGAGGAGGGTCTGGTCATCGCACAGGCGAATGCCCCGCTCGACGATAAAGGCCATTTCCTGAACGCGGATAAGATCAAGGCGCGTTACGAAGGCGACTTCCCGGTAGTAACCGATAAAGAGGTAAACCTGATGGACGTCGCGCCGAACCAGATCGCATCGATCGCGGCCAGCCTGATCCCGTTCCTCGAGCACGACGACGCGAACCGCGCGCTGATGGGTTCGAACATGATGCGTCAGGCCGTACCGTTGGTAATGCCCGAGGCTCCGATCGTCGGTACCGGCCTGGAAGACGACATGATCGGGGACAGCCGCATTCAGATCGTTGCCGAAGGTAACGGCGAGGTCGTTTTCTCAGATGCTACCCAGATTCAGGTCAAATACGAACGTACCGACGAAGAGAAGCTCGTCAGCTTCGATCCCGAGGTAACGACTTATAACCTTCCGCGTTACCGCAAAACCAACCAGAATACGTCGATCACCCTCAAACCGATCGTCCGCAAGGGTGAGCAGGTAACCAAGGGCCAGATCCTGACCGAAGGCTATTCGACACAGAAAGGCGAGTTGGCACTGGGACGCAACCTGAAAGTGGCTTTCATGCCGTGGAAGGGTTACAATTTCGAGGATGCCATCGTGATCTCCGAACGGATGATGCGCGACGACATCTTCACTTCGGTGCATGTCGACGAGTACATCATGGAGGTGCGCGACACGAAACGCGGCGTCGAGGAACTCACCTCGGATATCCCGAACGTGAGCGAAGACGCCACCAAGGATCTCGACGAAAACGGCATTATCCGCATCGGTGCGAACATTAAACCGGGCGATATCCTGATCGGTAAGATCACGCCGAAAGGCGAAAGCGATCCGTCTCCCGAGGAGAAACTGCTCCGTGCGATCTTCGGCGATAAAGCGGGCGATGTGAAGGATGCCTCGCTGAAAGCACAACCTTCGCTCTTCGGCGTTGTCGTGGACAAAAAACTGTTCAGCCGGGCCAACCGTGACGGCAAAAAGAGCAAAGCCGCAGAAAAGGCACAACTCGAAAAGCTCGACATGGCGTTCAACGAACAGGCCGAAGTCCTGCGCAGCCGCCTTCTCGAAAAACTGGCCGTCCTGCTCAAAGACAAGACGACCGCCGGTATCCGCGACTACTTCGGCGTGGAGATCGTTGCCAAAGGCACCCGTTTTACGCAGAAAATGCTCGGGGAGATCGACTTCCTGAACGTAGCGGCGGACAAATGGACGGGCGACGCCCATTTGGATTCGCTGGTGGAAAAGACGATCAACAACTATATCATCAAATACAAAGAGGCTGATGCCGTGCTCAAACGCGACAAGTACAACCTCACCAACGGTGACGAACTGCCCGCCGGCATCATCCAGCTTGCGAAAGTTTACATCGCGAAAAAGCGTAAACTCCGCGTGGGCGATAAAATGGCCGGCCGCCACGGTAACAAAGGTATCGTGGCCAAGGTGGTGCGCGACGAAGATATGCCGTTCCTCGAAGACGGTTCGATCGTCGACATCGTGCTGAACCCGTTGGGTGTGCCTTCGCGTATGAACCTCGGCCAGATTTACGAAACCGTGCTCGGTTGGGCCGGCCGTGAATTGGGACTGAAGTTCGCCACGCCGATTTTCGACGGGGCATCGCTCGAACAGATCAACGAGTACACCGCACAGGCAGGCGTACCGCGCAGCGGCCGCACCTACCTCTTCGACGGCGGTACGGGCGAACGTTTCGACCAGCCGGCGACAGTGGGCGTGATCTACATGCTCAAACTGGGCCACATGGTCGATGACAAGATGCACGCCCGCTCGATCGGTCCGTACTCGCTCATTACGCAGCAGCCCCTCGGCGGTAAAGCGCAGTTCGGCGGTCAGCGTTTCGGTGAGATGGAGGTGTGGGCGCTCGAGGCATTCGGAGCCGCCAACATCCTGCAGGAGATCCTGACGATCAAGTCCGACGACGTAATGGGCCGTGCCAAAGCTTACGAAGCGATCGTCAAAGGCGACAACCTGCCGCAAGCCGGTATTCCCGAATCGCTCAACGTGCTGCTGCACGAGCTGCGGGGTCTGGCCATCAGCGTCAAGCTGGACTAAGGTGCTTAGCCGGAAGGCTGCAGCCGGAAGCAGAAACAAAAGCAAAAGGCACGGGGAGCGTTCATCGTCTCCCGAACCGGTTTCCTGCCCCGGAGTCGCACCGCACACGGCTGACGAAGTTTGATGAATAAATAAAAGGAGTAAAAATATGTCATTCAAGAAAGACAACAAGGCACAAAGCGGATTCTCGAAGATTTCGATTGGTCTGGCATCTCCCGAGGAGATTCTGGAAAATTCGAGCGGAGAGGTCCTCAAGCCTGAGACGATAAACTACCGTACGTACAAGCCGGAACGCGACGGCCTCTTTTGCGAGCGCATTTTCGGTCCGGTCAAAGACTACGAATGCCATTGCGGCAAGTACAAGCGTATCCGCTACAAAGGCATCGTCTGCGACCGTTGCGGCGTGGAAGTGACCGAGAAGAAGGTGCGCCGCGAACGTATGGGGCACATTTCGCTGGTCGTTCCGGTAGCGCATATCTGGTATTTCCGTTCGCTGCCCTCGAAAATCGGCTACCTGTTGGGGATCCCGACCAAGAAACTCGAAGCGATCATTTACTACGAACGTTACGTAGTGGTTCAGCCGGGAGCCGCCGCTGTGAACGGCGTGGCCGAACTCGACCTGCTGGCAGAGAAAGAGTACCTCGATATCGTCAATGCTTTGCCCAAAGGCAACCAACAGCTCGACGACTCCGACCCGGACAAGTTCATCGCCATGATGGGCGCCGAAGCGATCTACACGCTGTTGCAGCGCGTGGACCTCGACGAACTCTCCTATTCGCTGCGCCACAAGGCCAGCACGGAGACCTCGCAGCAGCGCAAGGCCGAAGCACTCAAGCGCCTGCACGTCGTGGAAGCATTCCGCGAATCGCGCGAAGTGAATAAACCCGAGTGGATGATCCTCAAGGTGATCCCCGTGATCCCGCCAGAACTGCGTCCCCTCGTTCCGCTGGACGGCGGCCGTTTCGCCACTTCCGACCTGAACGACCTGTACCGTCGCGTGATTATCCGTAACAACCGCCTGAAACGGTTGATCGAAATCAAAGCACCGGATGTCATCCTGCGCAACGAGAAACGCATGTTGCAGGAGGCCGTGGATTCCCTGTTCGACAACTCGCGCAAAAGCAATGCCGTGAAGACGGAATCGAACCGCCCGCTCAAATCGCTTTCGGATAGTCTGAAGGGTAAACAGGGACGTTTCCGCCAGAACCTGCTCGGTAAACGTGTCGACTATTCGGCCCGTTCGGTAATCGTCGTCGGCCCCGAGCTGAAGATGCACGAGATGGGTATTCCGAAAGACATGGCAGCCGAGCTGTACAAGCCTTTCGTCATCCGCAAGCTGATCGAACGCGGTATTGTCAAGACCGTTAAATCGGCCAAGAAGATTATCGACCGCAAAGACCCGGTGATCTGGGATATCCTCGAGAACGTGATCAAAGGCCACCCGGTACTGATGAACCGTGCACCGACCCTGCACCGGCTCGGTATCCAGGCTTTCCAGCCCAAACTGATCGAGGGCAAGGCCCTGCAATTGCACCCGCTGGCTTGTACCGCCTTCAACGCCGACTTCGACGGCGACCAGATGGCCGTGCACCTGCCGCTGGGCAATGCAGCCATTTTGGAGGCCCAGTTGCTGATGCTCGGTTCGCACAACATCCTGAACCCGGCCAACGGCGCGCCGATCACGGTGCCGTCGCAGGACATGGTACTCGGTCTGTATTATATCACCAAAGAGCGTGCTGGTTCGAAAGGCGAAGGACTCGCTTTCTACGGACCCGAAGAAGCGATCATCGCCTATAACGAAAACCGTGCAGGCCTGCATGCCAAAGTGAAGGTGATGGCCGACACGCTCGACGAGAACGACCAGCCGGTCAAGAAACTGATCGATACCACGATCGGACGTATCCTGTTCAATCAGGTGGTCCCCAAAGAGGTGGGATACCTCAACGAGGTATTGACCAAACGTTCACTGCGCGACATCATCGCACTGGTGATGAAGAAAGCCGGTGCCGACAAGGCTGCCGAGTTCCTCGACGCGATCAAGAATCTCGGTTATCAAATGGCTTTCAAGGGCGGCTTGTCGTTCAACCTCGACGCGGTCATCATCCCCGAAGAGAAAGACAAGCTGGTACAGGAGGGCTACGAACGCGTGGACGAGGTGATGGAGAGCTACAACATGGGTCTTATCACCAACAACGAGCGTTACAACCAGATCATCGATATCTGGACCAATATCAACATGAAGCTGACCAAGACGGTGCTCGACCACCTCACCTCGGACATGCAGGGTTTCAATCCGGTCTATATGATGTTGGACTCGGGAGCCCGTGGTTCGAAAGAGCAGATTCGCCAGCTTTCCGGTATGCGCGGCCTGATGGCCAAACCGCAGAAATCGGGAGCAGAAGGCGGTCAGGTCATCGAAAACCCGATCCTTTCGAACTTCAAAGAGGGTTTGTCGGTACTGGAGTACTTCATCTCGACGCACGGTGCCCGTAAAGGTCTGGCCGATACCGCACTGAAGACGGCCGACGCCGGTTACCTGACGCGTCGTCTGGTCGACGTAGCGCAGGACGTGATCATCAGCGAAGAGGACTGCGGCACGCTTCGCGGCCTGACGGCTACGGCCATCAAGCGCAATGAAGACGTGGTGCAAACCCTCTACGAACGCATTATCGGACGTACCACCGTGCACGACGTGCACAACCCGCACACGGGCGAACTGATCGTCGCTGCCGGAGAAGAGATCACCGAAAATATCGCTGCGGCTATCGATGCCGCCGGTATCGAATCGGTCGATATCCGTTCGGTATTGACCTGCGAATCCCGCAAGGGCGTCTGTGCGAAGTGCTACGGCCGCAACCTGGCTACCGCACGCATGGTACAGAAAGGCGAAGTGGTCGGCGTAATCGCCGCGCAGTCCATCGGCGAGCCGGGTACCCAGCTGACGCTGCGTACCTTCCACGTCGGTGGTGTCGCCGGAGGTGTGGCAACCGACAACAGTGTCGTTTCCCGCTACGAAGGCCGCCTCGAGATCGACGATCTGCGCACCGTCAAGAGCAAGAACGAAGCAGGCAAAGAGGTCAATATGGTCATCAGCCGCCTCGCGGAGATGCGCATCGTCGATGTCAACACCGACATCGTACTCTATACGCACAACCTGCAATACGGCTCGACACTCTATATGAACGACGGCGACCTGGTGAAAAAGGGCGACCTGATCTGCGAATGGGATCCGTACAATGCGGTTATCATCTCGGAATACGACGGTAAGATCGCCTTCGAGAACGTCATCGAGAACGTCACCTACCGCGACGAGTTCGACGAACAGACGGGCTTCCGTGAAAAGGTGATCATCGAGTCGAAAGACAAGACGAAGAACCCGGTCATCAAGATTCTCGACAAGAAAGGCGACGAGCAGAAGCAATACAACCTGCCTGTCGGCGCTCACATCGTCGTGAAAGAGGATGCTACGATCAAAGCAGGCGAAATCCTGATCAAGATCCCGCGCGCCATCGGTAAGGCGGGTGATATCACCGGCGGTCTGCCGCGTGTTACCGAGCTCTTCGAGGCCCGTAACCCGTCGAATCCCGCCATCGTATCTGAAATCGACGGTGAGATTTCGTTCGGAAAGATCAAGCGGGGCAACCGCGAAATCGTCGTTACCTCGAAAATGGGCGACGTGAAGCGTTACCTCGTACCGCTGTCTCGTCAGATCCTCGTGCAGGAGAACGACTATGTCCGTGCCGGTACGCCGCTTTCGGACGGAGCGATCACTCCGGGCGATATTCTGGCCATCCAGGGCCCGACTAAGGTCCAGGAGTACATCGTCAACGAGGTACAGGAGGTATACCGCATGCAGGGTGTGAAGATCAACGACAAGCACTTCGAGGTGATCGTGCGCCAGATGATGAACAAGGTACAGATCGACGATCCGGGCGATACCCGTTTCCTGCCCGAGCAGATCGTCGACAAGTGGGAATTCATGGAGGTCAACGACGAACTGTACGACAAGGTCGTCGTGACCGATCCGGGCGAGTCGCCTACGATGCGCGCCGGGATGATCATCACCGTGCGCAAATTGCGTGACGAGAACTCTGTACTCAAACGCAAAGACCAGAAACCGGTCGAGGTACGCGACGTCATCCCTGCCACCTCGAACCAGATCCTGCAGGGTATTACCCGTGCGGCACTGCAAACCAGCAGCTTCATGTCGGCCGCATCGTTCCAGGAAACCACCAAAGTGCTCAACGAAGCTGCCATACTCGGCAAGAGCGACCCGCTCGAGAAGCTGAAAGAGAACGTAATCTGCGGCCACCTGATTCCGGCCGGTACGGGCGAACCGAAGTACCAAAGCATTCTCGTCGGGTCGATGGACGATTACAATTCAATGGTAGGTACACAGTCGCAGGAATAGATAATTTCCTTGCATACATATTGTTAAGAAGGCGGGGCCATGGATGGCCCCGCCTTCTTGTTTTGGATTCGGCCGGTCCTCCGAATCAGCCAAATCTGCTAATCTTCAGCAGACGTTTACCGGTAGCCAGCAGCAATCGAACAAAACCGATAAGAACAGGATTACTTACCCTTTCAACGATTTCACCGCATTGGTCGTGGCAACCCGGTAGCTTTGGAAAGTCACTGTCAATACGGTCAGGATCAGTACCAGCAACAGCGGGACAACAAAAACCCAAATACGGATCGGTGCCCGGTACGCAAAACTCTCCAGCCATTTATGTATTCCGAACCAAGCCAGCGGAACCGACACGACGAAACAAATGAGAACGATTTTCACGAATCCCGAATTGAACAGCATCAACACTTCCGGAACGGTAGCACCGAACACGCGCCGTACGGCAATCTCCTTGCGTCTGCTTTGCGCTTCGAACATCACGAGGCCGAATACCCCCATAATTGCGAGCAGCACTGCAATCAGGCTGAATAAAATCACGATTGTCCCCTGATTCCGGGTCTTTTGGTACAAGGCGTCCATCGCTGCATCCAAGAAATCGATTTGGGGAGGATAGACCGGATCGAGTTCCACTAACGTAGCCCGGATGTGGTCAATGGCTGCCAGCGGGTTACCAGTGACCTTGACATACGAATAGCCATACGGTTTATCATACCGGTAGTGTCCCGGCGAAGCGACCCACAATCCGAGCGGCTCGATCGGGCGGTATAAAAGATTCGAAATTGATATCCTTAAAGACCCCCCGCAATGCGGACCGTCGTACGGTAATCCAAGAAAGTATCCCCGACAATTTTCCGATAATCCGCACTTGTCTTTTCTCCTCGCTTCCCGGCCGAAACCGAAGCCAACTCTTTCGCAGCCGTTTCATTAACAATGCAGACGGCATGGCCCGCTACCGGCATTTCATCTCCAGGCCGGAAATCCCGGCCGGCTACGATAGGAATGCCCATCACGGCGGGGAAGTTATGTGAAACCCCGATCCAATACTGCGTTAACCGCTCGTTTTGATAATAATAGGCAATATGGGCTTTCCCTCATCCCGGACAAATTCATCTTCGGCAAACGCCACATCGACAATTCCGGCATGTCGGATCAGCTTTTGGCGGAACAATTCACTCTTTGCGCCGGTTCCCGGCGAAAGCCTTACCTGCAGGATATGCTCCTTATCAAAACCGACATCGGTACGGCTCACATAACGGTGCTGGAGCTGTATCACGAAGGCGCAAATAATGAGCACGATAGACACCACGTATTGCAAACCGATCAATGCCTTCCGCAACATTTTGGCACGCCCGGTCGCCGCAAACGAGCCGTTGAGAAGCATGACCGGAGGGTATGCCGTCATATGCCACGCCGGATAGAGTCCGGCTATCGCTCCCACAATCAAAGCCAGCGCGAAAGTCATCCCCACCAACGGCAAATGGTCCGAAAGCGACAGCCCGTTACCAAGCAAACGGTTCAACAACCCGTGCCTGAAGACAACCGACGTGACCAGCAAGGCCAGCAGATAGGCCGTAACGGTCATCATAACCGCTTCCGAAACAATATTCCTGCGAATGGTACCGACGGAACATCCCAACACTTTTTGTGTATTGATGCCCCTGATGCGGGCAGGCGTCAACGCAACCGAAAAATTGACATAGTTGACAACAGCCACCACCAGGATCAGCACAGCCACCACCAGGAGGATATCGGTCAGCTGTTTGTTCCCGCCGGGAGCGGTATCGCCCTTGGCTTTCTCGGCAAAATAGAGATCGGTCAACGGCCGGAACCGGATTTTATGGATAACTAGTCCGGAAAGCAACTCCCGGTTCTTTTCGGTCAGGGTTTCCGCCAAAGTTCCGGCCCGGGCAGGGTCTTCCAACAAAACATAGGCCCGGTATCCTCCGGTATACCACTCGTGCATCATCTCCTGCGGAGGAATACCCGAATAGATGACGTTCCGGATCCGGGAGTTTTCAGGAAAATTCCGATACACACCACCTACATACAACACCGCGTTTAGCTCCTGATTGGCCGATACTTTTATTTTACCTCCCGCACTCAATGCATCCAGCAAAACGATCGGCTTACCCACGGCACTCTCTTTACCAAAAAATTTCCGGGCGACGCTCTCCGGAATCAATACCTGATCGGGGTCGGCAATCGCCTTCACATTCCCTTCCAGGATATCGAAATGGATTACATCCGTAAATCCGGGCGTAATGCGATCTACCTTCTCATAATACACCAATTCTCCGGGATGGGCGCCCGGAGACATCGGCACCCCCGGCCCAAATGCGTAATCCATGAAAATACCGTAAGCCCGGATTTGCGGGGATCCGGAAAAGAGGTGTTCGAACAATACCCGTGCATAACCATCCTCCCAGGTATTATTGTCCCGCAAAAACTCGACTTTAAAAATATGCTCCTTGTTCGGGTGGTAGTTATCATAGTTATACTCGTTCCAAGTATGCAGCACAATGACCAGAAAGGCCGTGAAAGCCAGCGCAAGCCCCAGTAAATTGAGGATAGCGGCCGTCTTGAAACGCTGCAATGCCTTCAACGAAATCTTAAAAAAAAAACGGATCATGCGTAAACGTACTGTAGTTTCACTTCAAGTTTGTCGGCATTGATACGGTCAACAAACGAGCCATTCGCATATACATTTAACTTTTGCAACTCATTATCCAATAACAAGAAAAAACGGAAATGTAAATATTTTTTTTTTCCAACGTAAAAATATCATACAATACGGACGACATGACAACAAAAGCGCCCCGGAGGTCCGGAGCGCTTTATCAAAATCCATTCGGTGAGCCCATCCCGTCCTGACCTGCACAAGAGCAAGCCGACAGGACCCGACTGCATCCGGTCTTAATCCACCGGAATATTCTTGTTGACGTTCTTGCAGCCGATCAATGCGTAGTAAAGCATGTAGATCAGGGCCGCGAAGACGACCCAATAGCTGGCCATATAACCGAACAGGTCGGCTACACCGCCCTGGATCAACGGCAGGATACCGCCGCCGCAAACCATCACCATGAAGATGCCGGATGCCATTGCGGTGTACTTGCCCAGCCCCTCAACCGCCAAGTTGAAGATGCCGCCCCACATGACCGAGGTGCAAAGACCGCACAGGATCAGGAACATGATACCGATGGGCACTTCAGCCAGACCGAACGAAATATCGGATTGGAACACCGGCATGTCGACCTTGATCGTTTCGGGCAGGAAAATAGCCAGTAATACGAACAACAGGCCCAACAGCGACACAAAGGTCAGCATCGCCTTGCTGGAGAATTTAGCGCCGAGGAAACCGCCGAACAGACGGCCGATCAGCATCAGGAACCAGTAAGTTCCGCAGATCGACCCGGCCAGGGCCGCTTCATACCCCAACCCCGGCACGCTGTCCACGGCATCGACAGGCGTCGACAGAAACAGGTTGACGAAGTTCGGAATACCGACTTCGACACCCACGTAAAGGAAAATGGCAACCGCACCCAGAATAAAGTGACGGAACGAAAGTGCGCTGTGCGGATCCTTAACACCTTCCGCAGACTCTTTTTGCGCTTCGATCTCCTGTGCCGGTTCGGGAATCTGCATAAAATAGAGCACGATAAACGCCAGTGCGAAGATGCCGATCGCAATGAAAAGCGCCGGATTCGCCTTGTTGATCGTGGCAGTGGCCACATTACCCATCAGGTAACCCACGAGGATCGGAACGATAGTCGCCGAAATCGAGTTGAGCGAGCCGCCGAACTGGATCAGCTGGTTGCCCTTCTTGCCGCCGCCGCCCAACGTGTTGAGCATCGGGTTAACGACCGTGTTCAGCATACACATCGAGAAACCGGCCACAAAAGCCCCCGTCAGGTAGATGGCAAAGGCCATGTTCTCCGGCACGATACCCGAGAAGAACTGCGTGCCTACGCCGACGATACCGACGGCAATCGCAGCCAAAGCGGTCTTTTTGTAACCGATCCGCTTGAGCAGCATACCGGCCGGAATGCCCATGAAAGCATAGGCGATGAAATTGGCGGCATTGCCCAGCTGCGACATCCAGTTGGGTACGCCGAACTGGTTCTTGATGATTACGCCGAGCGGATTGGTCAATCCGGTCACGAACGAAATCATCGCGAACAGCGCGAACATCATCGCGATGGGCAGCGCATAATTCTTGTGTTTTGCAGATTCCATTTGCTAAGTTTTAGGTTAAATATTCCAAAGGGTTACTTGTCCGTTTCGAAACGGAAGATGATTTTCTCGTTGTACAATTCACCGGGACGCAACACGGTCGAAGGGAAATGTTCCCGGTTGGGGCTGTTCGGATAAGCCTGGCATTCGATCGCCACGCCGGCGCGGTTGGCGTACTCTCCGCCACTGATGCTCGTAGGACACCCCTGCAGGAAATTACCCGTATAGACATGTGCCGAAGGCTGCGTCGTCAGGATACGCATACGCCGACCGCTCTCCGGATCGTACAGCACACCCGCTTCGCTCAGCTTGCCCTTCTCGTAACCGTCGATCGCCCAACTCTGGTCATAGCCGTGCCCGATGCGCAACGGCTCGTAATCGGCATCGATATCGCGTGCGAGGGGTTTTGGCTCCGTGAAATCCATCGGAGTCCCCTTCACGTCGACCAACTCGCCGGTAGGGATGCAGTTCCGGTCGTACCAGAGGAATTTCGCCGCATTGAGTTGCAATTCCTGCTCCATCGCACGGCCCGCATGCTCACCCTTGAGGTTGAAATAGGCGTGGTTCGTGAGGTTGATGATCGTCGGGGCGTCGGTTCTGGCATAATAGGTAATCTCCAACTCGCAGGCATCGTTCCAGTCGTAGCACACCTCGGCGGTCACTTCGCCCGGATACTTGTCGTCCCGTCGGGACTCACCAGCGAGAAGACCACCCGGTCGGTCTCGACCCGGCCGTCCCACACCTTATTGGCAAAACCTTTCAGGCCGCCGTGCAGATGCTGTCCACCGGAATTTTGTGCCAGCCGGTACTCCACTCCGTCGAGCGTAAAACGCCCCTCGCCGATCCGGTTCGCAAAGCGTCCCGGTGTTTTGCCCATATAAGGACCATCGCCGAAATAACTTTCGAAACTGTTGTACCCGAGCGCCACATCGGCCAGGTTGCCGTTGCGGTCAGGCACATTGACGGCCACGATCCCGGCCCCGATATTGCTCAGTTGCACCGATGCGCCGGTGCCGTTGGTCATCGTATAGAGGATCACGGCTTCGCCGTCGGGCGTAAAGCCCCAAATTTGCTGTTCAATACTGTTCATCGTATCCGGTTTTAGGGTTAGGCACGGTCCGGAACTCTATTTCCAGAGCTTTTCGGGATAGCTCCCCGCCGCGATCAATTTACGGATGCGCTCCACCACGGCCGGACGGTCTTCTTTATAGGTCACGCCGAACCATTGTGCAGGACAGTGCAGCACGCGCATCTGCGCCGTACCGTCGTTCACCAGTTTGTTGACCATCGTCGGAATGTAGAATTCCGATTTCGGATTGTCAATATTATCCTTCAGGTAAGAGCTGAAATACTTCTCAGAGTAGTCGAAATAGTCGGGCGTAAACCCGAACATGTTCATCGAAACGGGAGCCTTGCCATCCAACGGACGCATCTCGCCGTTCTCATCCTTGAACACGATCTTGCCATTGATCCGCTCGATGGAGGTCCGCTCGACCATCGAGGTCAGGTTGTTGTTGGCATCCACACCGCATACTCCGCGCGACACGGCTCCAAAATCAGACAGCGTGTTCTGCACCTCGTAGCCGACCATGCAGTAGTGATTCTTCTGTCCGGCCACCGAACGCAGGTAGCGTCCGATCGTCTGGTAAGCCTCCTGACCGTAAAAATCGTCGGCATTGATTACGGCAAAAGGCTCTTCGCGGATCACACCGGCAGCCATCATCACGGCATGGTTCGTTCCCCAGGGTTTGACCCGCTCGGCAGGCACGGTAAATCCGGCGGGAAGTTTATCCAGCTCCTGAAATACAAAATCCACTTCGATCTGCCCGCCGAAACGCCCGGGAGTGAATATTTCACGGAATTCCTTTTCGAAAAGATGACGAATCACGAAGACGACCTTACCGAAACCGGCCCGGATCGCATCGTAAATCGAGTAGTCGATAATCGCTTCGCCGTTCGGGCCTACGCCGTCCATCTGTTTGAGCGAACCATAACGCGACCCCATCCCGGCCGCCAAAACCAAAAGTGTCGGTTTAACCATTTTTGTAAATATATGTGCTTTTATTTTTTACAAACCCGGGGAGGAAAGAATAATTCCGCTCCGGGACACGTTATTTCTCGTAAAGTCTACGCAAATTTACATTTTATAACTTACTTTCAAAGTTTTTTCGCCGGAAAATAATTCGCCGCCGCCGGGCGGGCATGGAATTAGCCGGAGGATTTTATTACCTTTGTACGAAACTGTTTGAAGTTAAAGTTTTCCGCCGTGTACCGCCTTACTCGACGAATGCGGGCCGGGCGGGCAGCACTGCGCCAAACCAACGACCGTGAAGACCAACTTTAAGAATAGCTACCGCTACTTCATACGCCACCTGCGGGAGAAGCACCGCTTCAGCATCCGTAACCAGCACACCGATACCGAAGTGTGGTATATCTACATCAGCCCGCTGAACGTGCTGGCCGGACTGTTGGCCCTGGTGCTGGTCCTGTTCATCATCGTTACCACGACGGTCGCCTACACGCCGATCCTGGACTTCATCCCCGGATATCCGGGCAACAAGTCCCGCACGATGCTCATCGAGA
>VOFJ01002411.1_pt1 | contig 25792 bp, 46 predicted proteins | sample 5384081 | NCBI WGS metagenome assembly VOFJ01 (sample SAMN12384729, study PRJNA508395) | human gut metagenome | isolation source: healthy gut I | host: Homo sapiens | reverse complement strand
GGGTTGCAACGGCGCAGATGCAACGTTTTTTTTGTTAAAATTCATCTTTCATCTCCACCATATCGGCCCAAAAGCGCTTGGGGCAGTGGGTCATGCGGCATTTTTCGTTGTGGCGGGCCTTGATCTCCAGCGTCTGGTAGAACTGCTTCCACAATGCCTGAAACTGCTGCTCCCGCTCGCTGGGCGGCGGCAGCTCCAGCGGTGCAGCCAGCTCCAGCAGCCGGGCCTTGTGGTCCTCCTGCAGCAGCACAGCCTGATGCACCGCATCGTAGATCAGAAAGTCCTCTTCCGGGAACCGTCCGCAGAAGTGGGGCCGCAGCAGCGGCAGGATGTAGTTTTTGGGGTGGATGACCGCACCCAGCATCCCGTCGTGCTCCTCGAAGCGGACGAAGCCCTGAAACTTGTCCACCTCCCAGTCAAGGCTTTTCTTCATCTCATACAGCGGGGCCACATCCGGGTGGCCGGTCCGCTTGACCGTGCCGGGACCGAGGGCGAAGGCCAGATGCAGGAAGCGGATGAGAAGCAATTCCTTATCTTCCTGCCCGGAGAGGAAATCCCGGCTGACAAGATACTCGGTCTCGGCCCCCAGCTTTCTGCCAAAGCTGGTAAACACCCGCTGAGCCTTGGCGTGGTCGGAGGGGATGTCCTTGACCGGGTACAGGGTGGAAGTTTCCCGCTGGGGTGTCCACACCGCAAAGGGGATCTCGTGCTGGGCAAAGCTCTCGAACACGCAGCACAGAAAGCCTTCAAAGCTGCTGTCGTAGAGGTACACCACATCGGCGTCGTGGAGCCTGCGGGCTTTCTGAACTTGATTACAGCGCCTTCGCCAGACATTGCACTGCCTCCTCCCGCACCATGCGCATGGGCTGCGCGCGGTGCCACGCCCTGTGTGATGAGCTCGTCCACCGCAGGCGGCGTGAACAGACTCAGCTGCTCACAATTGCCGCCGAACACATTGGGGTCGATGAGCGCCTGCGTGATGCGCTCCCGCCCGGCGGTGCCACGGCCCGGGTGCGCACCCGCAAAACCCTTGCAGGTGATGAAATACTGTGCCCGCTTGAGCACCACGCCCATGCGCTTCAGCTCGTCCAACCCAAGGCTGGAAAGCTTGCGCGCGTGCCAGATGCGCCGGGCGCTTTTGGGGCCGATGCCCGGCACACGCAGCAACATTTCAAAAGGCGCGCGGTTCACATCTACCGGAAAAAGCCCGTAGTGCTGCACGGCCCAGTTGCATTTTGGGTCGAGGTAGGGGTTGAAGCTCTGGTTGGCTTCATCCAGAATTTCGTCTGCCTTGAACTGGTAAAACCGCAGCAGCCAATCAGCCTGATACAGCCGGTGCTCCCGCAAAAGCGGGGGTTTGGTGTCCAGCGCAGGCAGGCGGGTGTCCTCGGCTACCGGGATGTAGGCGGAGTAGAACACCCGCTTCAGGCTGTACTTCCGGTACATGCCCTCGGTGAGCTTTAGGATGTGGTAGTCCGTCTCCGGCGAAGCGCCTACGATCATCTGGGTGCTCTGCCCGGCGGGGGCGAACCTGGGGCGCATGGCGGTAGACCGTCAGCTCCTGCTTGCTCTGGGCACCGGAGACTGCAATCTGCTTCATGGGGCGGAAGATGGAGTGGCGGCCCTTGTCCGGTGCCAGAAGATTCAGGCTCTGCTCGCTGGGCAGCTCCACGTTCACGCTCAGACGGTCGGCCAGATATCCCAGCTGCTGCAAAAGCTCCGGGCTTGTGCCGGGGATGGCCTTGGCGTGAATGTAGCCGCCAAAGCGGTATTCGCCCCGCAGCAGCCGCAGGGCGGCCAGCATCCGCTCGGTGGTGTAGTCCGGCGTGCCCAGCACCTGCGCTGGAAAGGAACAACCCCTCGATGTAGTTGCGGCGGTAAAACTCCACGGTCAGCTCGGCCAGCTCCCGGGGCGTAAAGGTGGCCCGGGGGATATCGTTGGACGGCGGTTGACGCAGTAGCTGCAGTCAAAGGCGCAGCAGTTGGTCATGAGCACCTTTAAAAAGGCTTACGCAGCGGCCATCAGCGGTAAAGGCGTGGCAGCAGCCCGGCGCGTAGCAGCTGCCAAGAATGCCTGCCCGGGCAGTGCGGGAAGCGCCGCTGGAGGTGCAGGCTACATCATATTTGGCGCTGTCGGCCAGAATGGTAAGCTTGTCCATCAGGGTCTGTTCCATGCGGGATGCACCTCCAAAGTGGGAAAACCCGGAAAAAGGGTCAAAAAAAAAGCCATGCGCAAAATTGCAGATGGCTTTACATCAATTTGGCCGAACTCCTTCGTTTGAAAAACTCCTTCAGTCACGGCTGCCGCCGTGCCAGCTCCCCGAGGAGGAGCCTTTTGGCAAACGGGAAAGTTTCCGCTTTTGCCAAGGCCTGGCCTCCATGAGGAAACGGGCTGCCATTCAAAGCGTGAGCAGACGGAATGGCTCACCACTTCGCTTTTGTCTCCACCACACGCCCGGCGATATGCAGATGGTTCAGGTCTTCGCCCTTGATGACCATTTCGCTGTAGGCCGGGTTGAAGGGCTGCAGCACCACACAGTTGCCGCGCTGGATATAGCGCTTCAGGGTGCCCTCGCCCTCATCGCCGTAGATCAGCACGCCAAGATCGCCGTTTTCCAGCGTGTCCTGCTTGTGCACCAGCGCAAGGTCGCCGTCCTGAATGCGGGGCTCCATACTGTCACCGCGCACCACCAGATAGAAGTAGTTGGAGGGGTCCTTCACGCGGGCGTATTCCTGACCGTAGTCCTCCTCAAAGGCAAGGGCACCGTAGCCGGCCTTCACCGTGCCGATCACCGGGATCAGGCTTTCAGAATAGCTGCCAAAGAACCGCTCTTCCCGGGCGGAAACATTGCTTACCGGGCGGTACAGGCCCAGCAGATAATCTGCTGTGGTATTCAAAAAGCTCGGCAATGCGGGCCACGGTAGACGGATCGGGAGAGGACTTGCCGCTTTCCCATTTGCCGACAGCCTGCTGTGTCACGCCCCCAGTTTGGAAGCCAGCTCAGCCTGGCTGATGCCCTGCTTTTTGCGGCACTGCTTCAAAAGTTCTGAAAACGACATGGTATATTTCTCCTTTACACCGCGAGGAAATTTTCTTGTGTTTATTATACAACAAAAAGGTGTACTTGTAAAGACCTGAAACAGGCCAAGACCCAAAAAAAGGTTGTGGTAAATTTTGTTTTTAAGGGCTGAAAGAAAAAAATTGCGCCAAAGGCTTGACACCGGCGTGCAAAATCTGGTAAATTAAATAGGCATTCGACACGGCGTAAAGGCGGATGTCCACAAGGAGAGATGTCCGAGTGGTTTAAGGAAGCAGTCTTGAAAACTGCCGTACGGCAACGTACCGTGGGTTCGAATCCCACTCTCTCCGCCATTTTTTATTGAATAAGTGTAACACACTTTGCTCTGGAGTAGTACTCAAGAGGTCGAAGAGGCGCCCCTGCTAAGGGCGTAGGTCGTCTAAACAACGGCGCGAGGGTTCGAATCCCTCCTACTCCGCCAAGAAAAAAAGCTCGTTGATTCGTTGAAATCAATGGGCTTTTTCCTTTATAAAGGAAAAATGCGGCTTGTGGAACAAAGAAAAGGAGGAACCAATGGCGTTTGGCGTTTTGGCGGGTCAGATCACGGTGATCTTTCTGGAAGTGCTGCTGGGCTATGTAGGTGCACGCAGCGGCATCATCAAGGATCGTGACAGCAAGTTTTTGTCGGATTTTATCATGAAGCTTCTGCTGCCCTGTACCATGCTGGCTGGTGCAGCCGTGGACGGTGAGCCGGAGCTGCTCACGCAGGCAGGGGTCCTGTTCGTGCTGCTGCTGGCACTGTTTGTGGTGACCACCGGCCCCTGTGCCGGTTGAGCAGCTGGCTGCACCACGACACGCCGGGCAAGTATGCGGTGCTGGTGGGCACGGCGGCTATGCCCAACTGCGGCTTCATCGGCCTGCCGCTGTGCAGCGCCCTGCTGGGCGCAGCGCGCGGCACCGTGTTTGCAGGCATGGCCATGGCCTCTTATAATGTATGGTTTTTTACCTATGTGGTGTGCCTGTTCCGCCCCGGCGAGAAGATCCGGCTCAAGACCTTCATCACCCCCACCAACATTGCCACGGTGGCCATGCTGGTGCTGCTGGCCACCGGCTGGCGGCTGCCCGCACCGGTGCAGCAGTTCTGCAGTGCGGTGGGCGGCTGCACCACCCCGCTGGCGCTCATGATCGTAGGTGTGCTGCTGGCAGACAGCGACATCCGTGCGCTGCTGCACACCGGCTTTCCTGTACCGGGTCACCCTGCTGCGCGGCATCCTGTTCCCGCTGCTGTTCATGCTGCTGCTGTGGCTGCTGCCGCTGGACAATGTGCTGCGCACCGGCCTGTCCATCATTGCATGCTGCCCGGCCGGCAGCCTTGCCGCTGTGCTGGCCAAGCAGACCGGCACCGAAGCGACCCTTGCCAGTCAGGCGGTGGCCCACTCCACCGTGTGTATGCTGGTCACGGTGCCTGCCATGCTGCTGCTGACCGGTGCGATGTTCCCGATGTGAGAAGCTGTAAAAAGCCCGCTGTCTTTGGACGGCGGGCTTTCTGCTGTTATAGCATAAGGTTCGTGATACCTGCCAGCACCAGCAGGTGCACCGGGTAGAACCAGTAAAAGGCCTTTTTTTGCAGCGGACTGCACGCGCCGCGCTGCCCGTTGTAGAACCAGACCAGCACAAAGGCCAGCGGCGCGGGTCAGCTCGAACAAAAACAGCACCGCGCCCGCGAGGCACTGCCGCTTGCGGTCTGCGCGGGTCAGGTACAGGGTGCAGATGATGAGCACGCCGATGGCGTGGTAGTCGGTGTTGGTAGCCAGCGCCAGCGCGGCGCAGCCGCCCGCCCACACAAGCCCCTGCCAGCCGGGCAGGCCGTTTTCCTTTTCAAAGCGCTTGAGCCCTGCCATAGCAAGCACGCCCAGCGCCAGCGTCCAGTAAACGTTCTGGTGCTGCGGGGCGAACGGTGTGCGGAAAAAGGCAAGGTCAAAAGGCACCTCGCTCAGAAGGCCGAACAGCAGAAGCCGCCGGACGTATTTTTTTACATCGTGGGTGTGCAGAAAGCCCTCCACGGCCAGCAAAAAGCAGAAGATGGGAAAGGCCAGCCGCCCGATATACCGCAGCACACGGTCTGCCGCCAGCAGGGTGCTGACCGGGATGCCACCGCAGCTGGCAGCACCGGCGGCGAGGGTCGGCAGCAGGATACCGGCTTCGATGCAGGAAGCGCCGATGTGATCAATGAGCATGGTGATGCAGGCGATGTATTTGAGCGCTGTGCCGCTGAGTCCACAGCGGACAGGGGCTTTGGCAGTCTCGGTCATAAGGAATCCCTCTCACTTGATAAAAAATCTACTTTTTGTGCTTTTTATGATACGGCGCAGGCTGGCAGGCTCCTGCGTCATCTTTGACAAAAAATACGCCGGAAGGGCGCATAAATTCGGGGCAAAAATGCTTGACAGAAAAGGCGCGGGATAGTACAATCAAGAAGATAATTGAACTATCGCAAACGAAAGATGAAAAAGATTCACAGAGAATCGGGCGTCTCCGAACCAGTAAAAACGGAAGGAGGCTTTGGGCATGACGCTTTTTTCCTACGAGATTTTTGATGCCGTGGCCCGGCAGGGCAGCTTCAACAAGGCGGCACAGCAGCTGCACCTGACCCCATCGGCCATCAGTCACGCCATTGCCGTAATGGAGGAGGAGCTGGGCTTTGCTCTGTTCAACCGCGGCAAAAAACGGCGTATCCATGACCAGCTACGGCGCATCCCTGTATCCCTCTATTCGCGATGTGCTCAACAGCGACGAGGCCCTCAAGCAGAGCATCGCCCGCCTGAACGGCCTGGAAAAGGGCAAGGTGAAGCTGGGCGTATTCAACTCGGTGTGTGCTTCGCTGCTGCCGGGCCTGCTCAAAAGCTTTATGACCCACTACCCGCAAATCGAGATCGAGGTGTATCAGGGCACCTACGACGATGTGAAGGAATGGCTGCGAACCGGTCAGGTGGATATCGCGTTCCTTTCCTCCACCTGCCGTGAAGAGTTCAACCTCACCGAGCTGTTCCGCGAGCCGCTGCTGTGCATCGTGCCGCAGGACTGGCCCGAACCGGAAAACGGCGTGATGACTCCCGCCCTGATGAACGGCCAGAGCTTCGTGGTGCAGTGTGACGCCACCGACGCAGAGATGCGCCAGTTCCTGAAGAAATACAAGGTCGGCACCGAGCGCCGCTGCCATGTCATCGACGACCAGTCCAACATCGCCATGGTGGAAGCCGGTCTGGGCATTTCCATCATGCCGCAGATGCTGCTGCGGGACTGCAAGGCTGCTGTGAAAGATCTACCCCATCGAGCCGGAGGAATACCGTGTGGTGGGTCTGGCTGTGCAGCGCCCCGCCGCAATGGCCCCGGCAGTGGAACAGATGTTCCACCACATCGTGGACTACTGCAGGCAGATCGAGCTGAGGTGAGCCGGACACCTTTATACTATACCATAAAACAGTCTGTGTGTGGAGCATGGACTGTTTTTTTTATTAAGAAAGAGCGATTGTATCAGCGTGCAAAATCCGCTATACTTAGAAAAACAGGCTGGTTTTATGCAGAAGCCTTGATTGGAGCAGAAAGATGAAGACCATAAAACGACGTGCCTTTTTGCAAGGCGGCAGCAGCTGCCGTGGCAGGCGTGCTGTCCCCGCACGCGGCGGCAGAGGCTTTGATGCCGCAGGCCGCACAGGCTGTGGTGGGCAGTGCGGTGCCGGAGGATTACTACTCCTTTGCCTTTCCGCAGCGACCACAGCGAAACAGATCTCTCCCACGATTTTTATTATACAGATGCCTTTTTTGAGAACACGGCGCTGCAGTACAGCCACAAGCTGGCACTGGCAACGCTGGGCCTTGTGGCGGCAAGCGGCAACACCTACCAGAGCGATGCGCTTTACTGGGTGGAGGGTGAAGCGGGCCGTGAGGACAGCATTGCGGATGCCTACCAGAAGCTTGGCTTTGCCAATGCGGTCTATGCGGGCTACCAGTGCAGCCTGAACACCCCGGTGGATACCGCGGGCTGTGCTTTTGCGCAGAAAACACTGGTACAGGATGGCCAGCGCACCACCATTATTGCAGCCATGCTGCGCGGTGTCGTCGGCTATGGCGCCGAGTGGGCCAGCAACCTGCATGTGGGCGAAGGCGGCGGGCACTATGGCTTTGTGACAGCAGCAGAGCATTTTTTGAGGATCTGCAGGACCACCTGAAAAAAAAGCCGAGGCTGCAGCGGGAACGCTGGGCACCATCAAGCTCTGGCTGGGCGGCTACAGCCGCGGCGCGGCTGTGGCAAACCTGACGGCGGCGCGCATCCGGCAGCAGCTGCCGCAGATCGCGCAGAAAAATACCTTTGTTTACACCTTTGCCGCACCGGCGGCACTGACGGCAGCGGACCGCCCGGATCTGCAGGCGGACTACGACAACGACCACACTGCAGACGGCGGACTGAAAACGGATTGGGATGTAAGCAATATCTTCAACATCATTTCCAGCGGCGACATCGTGGCCCGCGTGATGCCGGAAGAGTGGGGCTACCACCGCAACGGAAACGACCGCTTTCTGCCCTCCACGGCGTACCAGAACGAGCTGGATGATCTGAGCATCATCGAGAGCCGGATGGGCGGCGTGCCGCTGCGGTTCGACCAGCTGGCCACAAAGGAAGATGTGGATTCGGTGATCGCGGCGGCTCTGGCGTTCTGCAAAAGCGCCGCAAATTACCACGAAAAAATATGAAGCTGCCTTTATGGATATGCTGCAGTGTGCCTTTACCCTCTCGGAGAAAGAGGCGGCCGAGGGCGTGGATCCTGGACGATGAAGCTGTGATGGAACGGCTGCGCAGCATGGAGAACATCCGTAAAATGTCGTGGACGAAGGTGCTGCGCTGCGTGATGACGGCTTCGGCCATGAGCCGACCCATTCTGGAGCAGGTGGGGGCCATCGTGCCGCTGCGGGCGCAGCAGGTGGTGGTGCCGGTGCTGGCGGTGGGTCTGTGCCACGAGGTGGAGGGCGATGTGCTGCGGATGCTGGTGTACTACATCCTCAGCCTGATGAGCGTGAACAGCCCGGCAGACAGCGTTCTGCGTGCGGCATTCTGCCACTACCCGGAAAACTACATCACCCTGATGGAATATTACGACCCCGCCGAGCACGGCATGGAAGCCTATACCCGAAAATAAAATCTCCGGAAATAAAAAAGAGGGGCTGTTGCAAAATAAAAAAATGCGATAGCAGCTTGCACAAAGGAATAGCGCAAAATCAGAAACCCGGAACCCTTTTTGAGCCATTGGCCCTAAAAAGGTTTTTATTTCCGGGTTTTGCTGCCCCGCCTGCGGCGTGGCCGGTTCCGAGTTTGTACATGATTTTTTGCAGAGAGCTATTTTGCAACAGCCTCTTTCATCGCTGCGCAAACGCGAAGTTATTGATCTTCTGAATCCAATCCAAGTTCTTTCAGCTCTTTTTCGTTTTGGATATCTTCATCGGTTTTCTTTCCGGTGATAGCACTATATGCTTCTTTGATGCCATTTTTAACTGCCCATTTGATAACGAAATACAGCGCAATCAAAATAATAATTGCGGTTCCTCCGCTTATGCCTAATTCATTCCATCATGATTCAATCCTCCAAATACAGATTTGTTGAACTGAGCCGAGTATACCATACTCTATTAAGAATAGCAAAAAGGCAGGATACCACTACCATAGTGATACCCTGCCTTTGCTCGTTCCGGTTCTCGTCCTGTACCGCCCACCACAAAACGGCAGTCATCCCGGTAGACATTCCTAGGCGTTGGGAACCTTGACGGAATCTGACGGCTGGCGCCTGTACGGGTTGCGTTGGCAAAGCGCCAGTGCTGATTTTTCCGCAGCCCCTTGGCAGGGCTTTTCAGGGTCAAAAATCAGAACGCTGTCCCAGCCTCGGCTCCCTGTTTCCGCCGCAGGCGGCGGTCGCCTCCGCTGCTGTTCGAGTCCTGTACCGCCCACCACAAAACGGCGGTCATCCCGGTAGACATTCCTACGCGTTGGGAACCGCGGGCTAAGCAACAGCCCACTGGGCTGATTGCTTACTCTGCCGACTGGCGTCGTCAGAGCCGCCCTGTTCGAGTCCTGTACCGCCACCAAACAAAAAAAAAATCCTCAGACGAAAGTCTGAGGATTTTTGTGGTGGACGGTACAGGACTCGAACCTGTGACCTCCTGCACGTCAAGCAGATGCTCTACCAGCTGAGCTAACCGTCCATATTCTGTTTTGCCGAAATCAGCTTGATTATATTACCATACCTTCTGCCAAAAAAGCAAGTGCTTTTTCAAAATTGTAAAACTTTTTTAAAGGCAGGGGCGCTGACTGCCCTTTTTTTACGCGCCAGCGCAAATTTGGCGGCGGCAGGCGAAAGGTTTTCTGTTGCTCACACTGTTTTGTTGTGATATAATAATAAAGTTATAATAGGAATAGTATCGGAAGGTATTTGCAGCATGAGAGTTTTGGGCATCGACCCCGGCTACGCCATCGTGGGCTGGGGCGTGGTGGATTACGCAGGCAACCGGTTTGCGCCGGTGGACTTCGGTGCGGTGTGCACCGACGCGGGCGTGCCGTTCGAGCGCCGTCTGGACGAGGTGTATGCAGGCATCAAAGAGGTGATCGAGCGCACCCGGCCCGAGGTGCTTGCCATCGAAAAAGCTGTTCTACCAGCACAATCAGACCACGGTCATCGGCGTGGCAGAAGCCCGCGGCGTGATCCTGCTGGCGGCAGCGCAGGCAGGCCTGCCCATCTACGAGTACACCCCCCATGCAGGTCAAGCAGGCTGTTACCGGTTACGGCAAGGCCGTGAAAAAGCAGGTGCAGGAGATGGACCCGCGTGTTGCTGCATCTGCCCGCCGTGCCAAAGCCGGACGATACCGCCGATGCACTGGCAATGGCCATCACCTTCTGCCACACCAACGGCAACCAGCTCAACCGCTTTGTCCGCCGTGTGGCCGGGCCGATTTAAGATTGACAGGCTCGCCCTCTCAGGCTCACTTTGTTCGCCAGCTCCCCCAAAGGGGGGGAGCCCTTGGCGCGGCTTTGCGTGGACTGCCAAAAGCCTCTCACTTTGAAAGGGTCGGGGAGATGTCGCGTGAGCGACAAAAAGGGGAAAGGTGGCATTGCGCAGCAATGACGGAGAGAGGATGCTGATAAAAGTCAGGTTTGTTTAGGAAGAGAACACGCTATGATCTACTGTCTGACAGGAAAAATCGTCAAAAAAAGCATGAACGCGGTGGTGCTCAGCTGCGGCGGTGTAGGCTACTATGCCCAGTGCCCGGCCAGCGTGGCCGGGGCCTTGCCCGGCGTGGGCAAGGAGAAGCCACCATTTATACCGTGATGAGCGTCACCGAGAACGACGTGAGCCTTTACGGCTTTGCCACCGAGGAGCAGCAGGCCTGCTTTGAGATGCTGACCGCCGTGTCCGGCGTGGGGCCTAAGGTGGGTCTTGCCATCCTGAGTGTGATGGAGCCGGACCGCGTGGCACTGGCAATCTCGGCGGGGGACCACAAGGCGTTCAAGGCGGCTTCCGGCGTGGGGCCGAAGCTTGCACAGCGCATCGTGCTGGAGCTGAAGGACAAGGTCGCCAAGGGCTTTGTGGACGGCATCTCGCTGGAGGATGTGGCAGGCGCTTCCGCCGACACACAGGCTTCTCAGGGCAGCAGTCAGGCCATTGCGGCGCTGGTGTCGCTGGGGTACAGCCAGAGCGAAGCAGCGCTTGCCGTTTCCAAGATCGACGCGGCATTGCCCGTGGAAGAGATCATCAAACTGGCCTTGCGCAGCATGGCAGGCAGGAGGTAAAGAATGCAGGACGGCAAACTGCGCTGTACGGCGCAAAAATGATGCAGCCCGGCATGACGGCGGCGGACAGCGAGGAAAACAACCTCCGCCCGCAGCATCTGGAAGACTATATCGGGCAGGAAAAGGTCAAGCAGAACCTGAAAATTTACTTGGAAGCTGCCAAGCGGCGCGGGGGAGCCCATGGACCATATCCTGCTCTACGGTCCGCCGGGCCTTGGCAAGACCACACTGGCAGGCATCATTGCCAACGAAATGGGCGTACAGATCCGCATTACCAGCGGCCCGGCCATCGAAAAGCCCGGCGACCTTGCCGCCCTGCTCACCAATCTGCAGGAGGGCGATGTACTGTTCATCGACGAGATCCACCGCCTCTCCCGGCAGGTGGAAGAGGTGCTTTACCCGGCACTGGAGGACTATGCGCTGGACATCATGATCGGCAAGGGCCCCAGCGCCCAGAGCATCCGCATCAACCTGCCCCGGTTCACGCTGGTGGGTGCGACCACCCGCGCGGGCCAGATCACCGGCCCGCTGCGGGACCGCTTCGGCGTGCTGCTCAAGCTGGAGCTGTACGGCCCGGATGAACTGAGCAAGATCATCCAGCGCTCGGCAGGCATCCTCGACCAGCCCATCACCCCGGAGGGGGCTTACGAGCTGGCCAAGTGCAGCCGGGGCACGCCCCGTGTGGCCAACCGCTTCCTCAAGCGCGTCCGCGACTTTGCCACGGTGCTGGGCGACGGCATCATCGACCGGGATGTGGCCCTGCTGAGCCTCAAGCGGATGGACGTGGACGCACTGGGTCTGGACGAACTGGACCGCAGTATGCTGCGTGCGATCATTGAAATGTACAACGGCGGCCCGGTGGGTCTGGAGACACTGGCGGCGGCTCTCGGCGAAGAGGCCGTGACGCTGGAAGACCTGTGTGAGCCCTACCTGATGCAGATCGGCTTTTTGACCCGGACGCCCCGGGGCCGCTGTGCAACCCGGCTGGCTTATGAGCATCTCGGCCTGAAAGCGCCGGAGACCGCTGCGCCCGAGGACAACGGGCAGCAGAGTTTGTTCTGACCCTCTCAGGCCGCTTCGCGTCCAGCTCTCCCGAAGGGAGAGCTTCATGAGCGAAAAACCAAAAGATGCCAAAAAGCTCCCCCTTTTGGGGGGCTGGCAATGCCGCAAGGCATTGACTGAGAGGGTTCTTCTTTCTATAGAAAGTGGGGTATTATTATGGGAAAATATTTTGGAACCGATGGTGTGCGCGGTGTTGCAGGCGCAGACCTGACCTGTGAGCTGGCAATGAAGATCGGCCGCGGCGCTGCTGCGGTGCTGACCGGCAGCACCGGCCACCGTCCGCGCATCCTGATCGGCAAGGACACCCGCCAGTCCGGCGATATGCTGGAAGCAGCCCTGACGGCCGGTCTGTGCAGTGTGGGGTGCGGATGTGGAGAGCCTTGACGTTCTGCCCACGCCCGCCGTGGCCTATCTGGTGCGCAAGTACAACGCCGACGCCGGCGTGGTCATCTCGGCGTCTCACAACCCGATGGAATTCAACGGCATCAAGATCTTCGCCGGCACCGGCTACAAGCTGCCGGACGAGGTGGAAAACGAGATCGAAGCCTACATCGACAACAATTGCGCGGGCATTGAGCTGAAGACCGGTGCCGAGGTGGGCCGTGTGTACCGCCGCGATGACGGCCTGCAGGACTATGTGGATTACCTGTACCAGGCCATCCACGGCGATCTGTCCGGCCTGAGGATCTGCATCGACTGCGCCAACGGCGCTTCCGCCTGCTGTGGCACAGAAGCTGTTTCCCCGGCTGGGCGCCAAGTGCACCTTTATCGGCATTGAGCCGGACGGCCAGAACATCAACAAGGACGTGGGCAGCACCCATCTGGACAATCTGGAAAAGGCAGTTGTGGAGGGGGGCTTTGACTGCGGCATTGCCTTTGACGGCGATGCGGACCGCTGCCTTGCCTGCGACGAGAAGGGGTCCGGAGATGGACGGCGACAAAGATCATTGCCCTGCTGGCCATGACCATGAAGGAAAAAGAGCCGTCTGGACGGCGACACCGCTGTGGTGACGGTCATGTCCAATCTGGGCTTCATCAAGTATATGGAGAGCCAGGGCATCCACACCGAGAAGACTGCCGTCGGCGACCGCTATGTTCTTGAGAACATGCGGGAGAACGGCTACGCCATCGGCGGCGAGCAGAGCGGCCACGTCATCCTGCTCCACCACGCTACCACCGGTGACGGTGAGCTGACCGCCGGCAAGCTGCTCAAGCTGCTGGCTGAAAGCGGCAAGAAGATGAGCGAGCTGAACGGCATCTACGCCCAGTATCCGCAGGTGCTGGTGAACGTGACGGCCAACGCCGCCCAGAAGCAGGCATACAAAGAGGACGAAGTGCTGGCGGGCTTCATTGAGAACGAGCAGCAGAAGCTGATGGGCATGGGCCGCGTGCTGGTCCGTGTGTCCGGCACCGAGCCCGTCATCCGCGTGATGGTGGAAGGGGCAGGATCTGGACGCCATCCACCGCTGCGCCGACCGCATCGTGGATAAGATCAACAAGCGCATTCTGGGCCAGTAAGAAACGGAGAAAAGAAAGGGAGGACGCTATGCGCCCTGCAGATACCTGGAAAGACTATGAACTGCTGGATGCCACCGACGGCAACCGTCTGGAGCGCTGGGGTGAGACCATCCTCATCCGGCCGGACCCGCAGGTGGTGTGGAAAACGCCCAAGCAAAGCCCGCTGTGGGCAAAGGCGGATGCTGTTTACCACCGCTCCAATCAGGGCGGCGGCGAGTGGGGGAGTACAAGCGCCGCCTGCCTGCAAAAGTGGAAGATCCACTGCGGCGAAGGGGACGACCGGCTCTCCCTCATTGTGAGCCCAACCGGCTTTAAGCACACCGGTCTGTTCCCGGAGCAGGCCGTCAACTGGGCATGGTACGCCAAAAGATCCGTGCCGCAGGCCGCCCGGTTAAAGTGCTGAACCTGTTCGCCTACACCGGCGGTTGCCACGCTGGCCTGTGCCGCAGCGGGGGCTTCCGTCTGCCATGTGGATGCCTCCAAGGGCATCGTGGCGTGGGGCAAGGACAATGCTGCGGCAAGCGGCCTTGCCGACCGGCCCATCCGCTGGCTGGTGGACGACTGTGCCAAGTTCGTTGCCCGGGAAAAAGCGCCGCGGCAACCGCTACGACGGCATCATCATGGATCCGCCCAGCTATGGCCGCGGCCCCTCCGGCGAGGTGTGGAAGCTGGAAGACAGCATCTACGACCTCATCAGCCAGTGCGAAGAGGTGCTGAGCGACACGCCGCTCTTTTTTGCAGTGAACAGCTACACCACCGGCCTTTCTCCGGCGGTGATGGAATATATGCTCAAGACCACGCTGGTGCCCCGTTTTGGCGGCGAGACCTCCTGCGACGAGATCGGCCTGCCGGTCTCTGCCACCGGCGGCTTGGTGCCCTGCGGCGCAACCGCCATCTGGGAAGAGTAAATACTCCTTCCGTCATCGCTTCGCGATGCCACCTCCCTCAGGGAGGGAGGCTTTCTGACGGCAGAGACCCAAAATGCTCCCTCTTTGAGGGGGCTGCCGCCGCAGGCGGCTGGGGGAGTTTATAAAATAATCTGAGATTTGGGGTACAGCCCCTTTCAGAGGGGCGCACCACCAGAAAGAGAAACACAAATGGAAGAGACGATTTTAACAGCACAAAATCTGAAATTCCGCTACGACAGCGACCAGCCGATTTACGCACTGGACGGTGTCTCAACGGAAGTAAAGCGGGGCGAGTTCGTCGCCGTGCTGGGTGCCAACGGCTGCGGCAAATCCACCCTGGCCAAACACTTCAACGCCATCCTCCTGCCGGAGAGCGGCAAGGTCTATGTGGAAGGCATGGACACCAGCGATGACAGCAAGCTCTATGACATCCGCCAGACGGTGGGCATGGTGTTCCAGAGCCCGGACAACCAGATCGTGGCCACGGTGGTAGAGGAAGACGTGGCCTTTCGCGCTGGAAAACCTCGGTGTGCCGCCCGAAGAGATGCGCCGCCGCGTTGATGACGCCATGAAGATGGCGGGCATTTACGAGTTCCGGGAGCGCGCACCCCACAACCTCTCGGGCGGCCAGAAGCAGCGCGTCGCCATTGCGGGCGTTGCCATGCGGCCGGACTGCCTGATTTTGGACGAAGCCACCGCCATGCTGGACCCCCGGGGCCGGGAACAGGTGATGCAGACCATCCACCATCTGAACAAGAACATGGGCATCACCGTGGTGTCCATCACCTACTACATGGAGGAAGCTGCGCAGGCAGACCGTGTGCTGGTGATGAGCAAGGGCCATGTGGTGATGGAGGGCACCCCCAAAGAGGTGTTCAGCCAGACCGAGAAGGTGCGCTCCCTGCATCTGGATGTGCCGCAGGCTGCAGAGCTGAGGGACGAGCTGGTGAAGGCCGGCATCCCGATGCCGGAGGGCATCATCGACACCGGCGAATGCGCACAGGCTCTCTGTACGAGCTTTTTGCAGTAAGGGGGGACAGACGCAAATGGCAGATATCATCAAAGTAGAACATCTGAGCTATGTCTACAACCCCGGCATGCCCAATGCGGTCACCGCGCTGGACGATGTGAGCTTTACGGTGGAAGAGGGCGACTTTGTGGGCATCATCGGGGCCACCGGCTCCGGCAAGAGCACCCTCATTACCCACATGAACGGCCTGAACAAGCCTACCAGCGGCAAGATCTACATCGACGGCCGCGACCTGTGGGAAGGACCCGGAAAAGATCCGAGATTTCCGCTTCCTCACCGGTCTGGTATTCCAGTATCCGGAATACCAGCTGTTCGAGGAGACCTGCTATAAGGACATCGCCTTTGGCCCCAAAAACATGGGTCTGGACGAAGCCGAGATCGACCGCCGCGTGCATGAAGCCGCCGATTTCGTGGGCCTTGACCCGGCCCTGCTGGAGCGCAGCCCCTTTGAGCTGTCCGGCGGGCAGAAGCGCCGGGTGGCCGTGGCGGGCGTTATGGCCATGAGGCCCCGCATCCTTGTGCTGGACGAGCCTGCTGCGGGCCTTGATCCGGAGGGACGGGACGACATCCTCAGCGAGGTGAAGGAGTACCACAAAAAGACTGGCACCACCGTGCTGCTGGTGTCCCACAGCATGGAGGACATTGCCAAGTACGCCAACCGCGTTCTGGTGATGAGCAATAAGAAAATTGCCATGTACGACACGGTGGAAAAAGTCTTTGCCCGCGCTCCGGAGCTGCTGGAGCTGGGCCTTTCCGTGCCGCAGGTGACGAAGATCTTCCTCAAGCTGCGGGAAATGGGAGTGGATGTGCCCGCTGATGTGTACACCATCCCCTATGCAGTCAAGATGATCCTGGAGGCCAAGCGCCGCCGGGGGCAGGCAGGCGAGAGCCTTGTGCTCCCGCGGGAAGCAAAGCAGAAAGGAGGTGCTGCCGGATGCTGAGAGATATCACCATTGGCCAGCACTTTCCGGGCAACAGTCTTGGGTGCACCGGTTCGACCCGCGCCTGAAGCTGGTGCTGACCATCGCTTATATCGTGCTGCTGTTTGCAGCCTCCAATCCGCTGGGCCTTACCCTTTCCATCCTGTTTCTGGCAGTGATGTACCGGGTGGCAAAGATCCCCGGCAAAATGATCCTGAAGAGCCTGAAGCCCATTCTGCCCATCGTCGTGTTTACAGCGGTGCTTAACCTGTTCTTTGTGTCGGGCGAGGGCGAACCGCTGGTGCATATCGGGTTTTTGACCATTTATGCCGAGGGCGTGCGCTATGCGGTGCTGATGGCGGTGCGCGTCATGGCGCTCATCGCGGGCACCAGCCTGCTCACCTACACCACCAGCCCCATCGTGCTGACAGATGCCATCGAGCAGCTGCTCAAGCCCTTGGGCAAACTGCACTTCCCGGTGCACGAGCTGGCCATGATGATGACCATCGCGCTGCGGTTTATCCCCACCCTCATCGAGGAGACGGATAAGATCATGAACGCCCCAGAAGGCCCGCGGTGCTCAGCTGGATACCGGCAAAATGACCGACCGGGTAAAAGCCTTGGTGCCGGTGCTGATCCCGCTGTTCATCTCGGCGTTCCGCCGCGCGGACGAGCTGGCCATGGCTATGGAGTGCCGCTGCTACCACGGCGGCGAGGGCCGCACCCGCCTCAAGGTGCTGCGGTGCGAAAAGCAGGATTATATCGATCTGGCCGTTTGCATCGCCTGCTTTGCAGTGATCCTTGCCTCCCGGCTGGTGTTCCCGAATTTTTAAAACTCCCCCAGACGCCTGCAGCGACAGCCCCCTCGATTTCTGGAGGGGGCCTCCCTCTTTGAGGGAGGCGGCACGGCAAAGCCGTGACGGAAGGAGTTCCATGCAGAACTTTTTTTTACTTACCCTTGCCTACGACGGCACGAACTACTGCGGCTTTCAGGTGCAGCCCAACGGGCGCAGCGTGGCCCAAACCTTTCAGGATGCGCTGCAGGCCGTGTCTGGGCAGCCGCCCCGATATCAAGGGCTGCAGCCGCACCGATGCGGGGGTGCATGCGCTGGGCTTCCAGCTCAACTTCCACGCCGATACCCGCATCCCGGCAGCAAAGCTCCCGCTGGCGCTGAACCAGCACCTGCCCCCGGACATCCGGGCGCTGGAAGCGCGGGTGGTGCCGGAGGACTTCCACGCCCGGTACGCCGCCCACACTAAGACCTATCTCTACCGCATCCACAACCACCCCATCGATTCGCCCTTTGATGCGGCCTATTACACCCGGTGCCCCGGCATCTGGACGAAGCCAGAATGCAGGCGGCAGCGCAGCAGTTCGTGGGCACCCACGATTTTCTGGCCCTGTGCGCGGCGGGGTCTTCCGCTGCGGCCCATGGCGATACGGTGCGGACCATCACGGACTGTCACGTTACCCGCAAAGGGGGGGACGAGATCGACATTGAAGTGACCGCCGACGGCTACCTGTACAACATGGTGCGCATTCTGGCGGGCACTTTGTGCGAAGCGGGAGCAGGCCGGCTGGACCCGGCGGAAATTCCCGCCATTCTGGAAAGCCGCGACCGCGGCCGCGCCGGGCCGACTCTGCCCGCCAAAGGCCTGTTTTTAAAATGTGTGGAGTGGAGTATGATCTGTAAGGAGAACCATCCATGAGCAAAATTCGCCGCGGCGGACATTCCGCCGAAGGGACGAGACGCTTTCTGCCGGGCGCGTCGAATATCTGGAAGCCGCCCGGGCCCGGGTGCGCACACGGCGCATCCGCCGCACTGTTGTCATCGTAGCGGTGCTGACCATCCTTGTCCTGTTTGCCACCGGCGCAGTGGGGTAGCTTCCATTGCGCGCGCAAAAGACCTTGTGGATACTGCCGTCATCGCGCTGGCCCCGGCCGCGGCTGGCCGCAGCAGACCGGCATCACCGACCCGGATGCGGTGGCGCAGATGTCTGGCAGCTTTGTGGAGATGGGCGGGCGACAGCTGCGTGGTATACAGTCTTGGCGGCACCCGCCTGAACAGCATCCAGAGCGGCTATGCCCGCCCGGCCATTGCTGCAGGCAAGACCCGCTTTGTGCTGTACAACCGCTCCGGCAATGAGCTTCGGGTGGAAAGCCGCACCCAGAACCTTTATACAAAACCCATGGACAGCACCATCTCGCTGTGCGCCGTGGCAGATGCCGGACAGGTGGCTGTTGTGACCGACAGCACCGACAGCGTGGCAAAGCTGACCGTTTACAATTCCAGTATGCAGCAGCAGCTGGTGTGGAACCTGACCAGCGAGCACGGGCACCCCGCTGCGCATGGCCTTTTCGCCGGACAGCCGCCGCCTTGCCGCAGCTGCCGTCTGGCCGGCGGCGGGCAGATGCTGACCACGAACCTTTATGTTGCCCCTCTCGCAGGGCGACCCGGTATGCATTGGCTCCGAGAACAGTGTGCCCCAGTGGATGGGCTGGATGTCCAACGGCTTTTTGCTGGGTGCTTTATGAGAACCGCGCCGTGCTGTACAACACCACGGCGGCAGCGCAGGCGAGCGTGCCAGCTACGATTTTGGCGGCGGCACCCTCGTCAGCGTGTCCAACACCAGTAACGGTGCGGCCCTGCTGCTGAGCAATGGCCAGACCAGCACGGCGGTGCTGCTGGACGGGGAGCTGACCGTGGGTTACAGCGGTAGCGTGCTCTCGGCCAGCCAGATCATCCGGGCAAAGAACGACGGCTTCTACCTGCTCACCGACAGCACGGTGGAGCGCTTCAACAATGTGGGCGAGTTCCAGTGGAGCCAGCCGCTTTCGGCCCGGCCCCGGGCACTGATCGAGGGCAGGCAGATCTTGGTGTTCACCGGCAACACGGTGCAGGTGGTCACACCGCCGGAGCAGACAGCTTCCAGCGGACAGTGATTTTTGGGTGAGAAGATCATGCGTAAATAGCACTCTTGCGGGGAAAGTGATAAAAATAACAGGGAAAACAAGGTATGTTCAAGAATCCGTCATTTCTTTTTGATATCATATGCACGGCAGCATGGATCATTCTGGTGGTGCGCTATGCGCGCAAGGGCTTCCTTGCGTCCATTGTGCAGCTGGTGGGCAATCTGCTCAGCCTGCTGGGTGCCCACCAGCTTTCCGCCGCCTGCCTGCCCGGATGGGTGTTCGAGCACATGCTGGCCGGCGGCTTCCGCACCCAGATCGCCGCCAGCATCGCCGCAGGCGGTGCGGTGGACCTTTCCGGCATTGCGGAAAAGTACGCAGGCTTTCTGCCCGCCAGCTTCCGGGCATCCATCGTGGCGGCCTGCGAGCGCTCCATTGGCCCGTTCTGGCCGACAATGCCGTGGTGCTGGCCGATTCCATTGTGGAGAATGTGCTGCAGCCCCTGCTCACGCCGGTGATCACACTGGTGCTGTTCTTCCTGTTCTACGCGCTTCTGCGCCTGCTGGTGAGTATGCTGGTCACGGTGCTGGGCCTTGTGAACAAGCTGCCGGTCATTGGCACGGTAAACCGCGGCCTTGGCTGGCTTGTGGGAGGGTACGCCAGCACTGCTGGATGTCTATTTGGTGCTGTGCATCATCCTGTGGGGCCGTATCATCGTGATTACAGGCGGCAGCCTGAATGTGCTTAACGATACGGTGATGAGCACGAGTCTTTACTACAAAATCTTCAATCTCTTCAACCCTTTCCTGTAAAGGGTTTTGCATAAAGGAGGAACTATGCTCTGTATTCGATGCCAGAAACGTCCGGCGATCATCTTCATCCAGCGGATGGACAATGGTCAGATGAAGCAGGAGGGCTACTGCCTGCACTGCGCACGTGAACTGCATATCAAGCCGGTGGATGATCTGATGAAGCAATTCGGTATGTCGGATCAGGATCTTGATAACATGGAGAGCCGCATGGAAAGCATGATGGAGGAAATGGGGGACTCAACCCGCTCTCCATGATGATGAACATGGCAAACGGCGGCGAGGACGCTGACCCGGACAGCATGGACCGAGGATCTTGTCCCCGGCAGCAATGCCACCTTCCCGCTGGGCTTTACCAGCAGCGAGAAGAAGGATGGCGACAAAAAGGCCGACCGCAAAAACGGCAAAAAGCCGCCTAAGCGCAAATTTTTGGATACCTATTGCGAGAATCTGACCCGCAAAGCCCGGGAAGGAAAGCTGGACGATATCATTGGCCGCGACCGCGAAATTTACCGCACCATCCAGATTTTGAGCCGCCGCCAGAAGAACAACCCCTGCCTCATCGGCGAAGCCGGTGTGGGCAAGACCGCCATTGCCGAGGGCATTGCCGAGCGCATTGCCAAGGGCGATGTGCCCATCGGCCTGCAGGACAAGGAGATCCATCTGCTGGACCTCACCAGCCTGGTGGCGGGCACCCAGTTCCGCGGCCAGTTCGAGCAGCGGGTCAAGGGTCTGATCAGCGAGGTAAAGGCCGCGGGCAATGTCATTTTGTTCATCGATGAGATCCACACCATCACCTCTGCCGGTGAGAGCGAGGGTGCCATGAACGCGGGCAACATCTTAAAGCCCGCCCTCTCCCGTGGCGAAATTCAGGTTATCGGCGCCACCACCTTCAACGAGTACCGCAAGTACATTGAGAAGGATCAGGCGCTGGAACGCCGTTTCCAGCCCGTGCGGGTGGAAGAACCCAGCGTTGCCGACACGTTTGCTGTGATGAACGGCATCAAGCGCTACTACGAGCAGCACCATCATGTTCAGGTACCGGCCGATGTGCTTTCTGGCCACTGTCACCCTGAGCGAGCGCTATATTACCGACCGTTTCCTGCCCGATAAGGCCATTGACCTGCTGGACGAAGCCTGCGCCTGCTGCAATCTGGCCCACCCGGTCATTTCCGAGTATCTTGGGATGCAGAAGGAGCTGGATGCCCTCAAGCAGGAAGAAGCCGAGATGGAGAATGCGGATGTCAATGAGCCCATCGATTACGAGCGTGTGGCCGAACGCAAGACCCGCATCGCCAAGCTGGAGGCAGAGCTGCCCGCAAAGCAGGCCGCCGCCAGCGAGATCCAGGTGACCATGGACGATGTGGCCCAGGTCATCGAGCTGTGGACCGGTATCCCCGCCGTCAAGATCCGCGAGACTGAGTACGCAAAGCTGGCAGACCTTGAGTGCGAGCTGAAAAAGAAGATCATCGGGCAGGACGAGGCCGTGCATCTGGTGGCGCAGGCCATCAAGCGCAGCCGTGCCGACCTTTCGGGCCGCCGCCGTCCCGCAAGCTTCATCTTTGTGGGCCCCACCGGCGTGGGCAAGACCGAGCTGGTCAAGCAGCTGGCAAATCAGCTGTTCGACGGCCCCGACCCGCTGATCCGTCTGGACATGAGCGAGTTTATGGAAAAATCGCGGTGTCCCGCATGATCGGTTCGCCTCCGGGCTATGTGGGTTACGACGAGGCGGGCCAGCTCACCGAAAAGGTGCGCCGCCGCCCCTACAGCGTGGTGCTGTTCGACGAGATCGAAAAGCTCATCCGGACGTGATGAACATCCTGCTCCAGATCTTCGACGAAGGCAAGATCAACGACGCGCAGGGCCGGACGGTGGACTTCTCCAACACGGTCATCTGCATGACCTCCAACGCCGGCAGCAGCGACAAGACTACCTCTGGCCTCGGCTTCAATAAGAGCGAGGAACAGCTGAGTGAGGAAAAGACCCGCAAGGCTCTGAGGCAGTTCCTGCGGCCTGAGTTCCTTGGCCGTGTGGATGAAGTGATCACCTTCAAGCCCTGACCAGCAGACGCTGGAGGGCATCGCGGCCCTGATGCTGGACGAGTACAAGCCCGGCATGGAGGCCAAGGGCATTGCTTACAGCTACACCCCGGCAGCCCTCAAGGCACTGGTGCAAAAGAGTCAGGGCGGCAAGTTCGGCGCCCGCGACCGCCGCGTGATCCGCAAAGCCGTGGAAGACCCCGCCGCCGAGCGCCTCCTGGCCGACGGCAATGCTGGCCTCCGGCTCCGCCTCTTACCGTGACGCCGACGAAAACGCGAAGTGGTGCTGAACAACGTAAAGAGTAGACGGTTTTCTTCCAGTAAGAGAAACTGCTTCTCTTTTCATGGAAGTTTAGTTGAATTTAAAGGATCTTCCGGGCGATGCGGTAGCCGCCGACAATGACGGTATCGCTCTTTGGGGAAGTGCAGGTCGGTCAGGCCGCCAAGGTTCACGCGCACGGCGCGGTAGACACCGGGGGTAACGTGATCCTTGAGGTACTGCCACAGCTCGGCCTTTTTGGCGTGTGCCTCGGCGCTGCCATCCAGCAGCAGAAAGATGTCGCTGACTGCCATCATGACGGACAGGTAGTGCACCATGTAGGCGCGCAGACGCTTCTGGTCCTTCAGCGCATCCAGATCCTGACAGTCGATCATGTGCCGGGTGACCCGCAGCTGCTGGTCCACGCGGCCGACCATCACGCTCTCGTTCACGCTCTGGTCGGCGCGACCGATGAAGTAGCGGTACAGATCCAGATCCATGTAGTACATGCTCTTGACGTAGGGCAGGGGCTGGTAGACAAAAATGTTGTCCACATAGAAGGTGTGCTTGGGCAGCACCATGCCGCACTTGCGCAGCACCTCGGTGCGGTACATCACTGAGTGCATCAGGATGTTCTGGTCCGGGCGGAAGTCCACATGGGTCCCAGTTGAACAGGCGGTTCTGGGGGAACACATTGGTGTAGCGCACGGTCAGGGCTGGTGTTGTCCTCCACATGCTCGTACACGTAGTTGCAGATCATCATGTCCGGCGCGGTGCCGCGGGCCACCAGAGTGGTCAGGCGGGCCAGAACCTTTTTCAGGGCGTCGGTGTCCAGCCAGTCGTCGCTGTCCACTACCTTATAGTACAGGCCGGTGGCGTTGCGGATGCCCTGATTGACGCCCTCACCGTGGCCGCCATTTTCCTGATGGATGGCCTTGACGATGGTGGGATATTTGGCGGCGTACTCGTCGCAGATGGCGGGGGTATCGTCCTTCACGGAACCGTCGTCCACAAGGATGATCTCGGCCTGCTCTCCGGCAGAAAGCAGGGTCTCGACGCAATGGCGCATATATGCCGCCGAGTTGTAGCACGGAACGGCAAAGGTGATGAGTTTCTGCTGCATAAGATGATTGCTCCTTTTTCTATCAACAGTCGGCGCACAAAAAACCGCCGGACATGGAGTTATGTGCTCCTATGATATCATTTTCGCGCCTGAAAAGCTATCATTTGCAAAAAAAATTACTTTTGACATTTCGTGCTTTTTGCCGAAAAACAGGCTCTGTGCCCTGCGCAAAAGCCCGGCTTTTATGGTATACTGATATGGTCTTTGAGGACACGGCGCAGAGAACTGCCCATCATATGATACAACGGAGGGACCCATGGAAAACCCGCACTGATCTTAAAAAGTTATTGGCTACGACAGCTTCCGCCCCGGGCAGGAGGAGATCGTCAGGCGGCTGCTGGACGGGCAGGATGTACTGGCGGTGATGCCCACCGGTGCGGGCAAATCCATCTGCTATCAGGTGCCGGCGCTGCTGCTGCCGGGCATTACCATTGTGGTGTCGCCGCTGGTCAGCCTGATGAAGGATCCAGGTGGGGGCGCTGGTACAGGCGGGCGTGGCGGCGGCGTTTCTGAACAACAGCCTGACCGATAACCAGAAGGCCCTGATGCTGCGCCGCGCTCGGGAAGGCTGGTACAAGATCATCTATGTGGCACCGGAGCGGCTGGAAATGCCCGGCTTCCAGCGGTTTGCGCAGGAACGGACCATCAGTATGGTGACGGTGGACGAGGCCCATTGCATCAGCCAGTGGGGACAGGACTTCCGGCCCAGCTACCTGCGCATCAAAGCCTTTGTGGACAGCCTGCCCAGCCGTCCGGTGGTGGGTGCGTTCACAGCCACGGCCACCGCCCATGTGCGGGATGATATCCGGGAACAGCTGGCCTTGCAGAAGCCCTACGAGGTGACCACCAGCTTTGACCGGCCCAACCTCTATTTCGAGACCCGGCGCGCTCTGCCCAGCCAGAAGCCGAAGGAGCTGCTGGATCTTGTGCTGAAAGAGGGTGACAACGCGGGCATCGTCTACTGCAGCACCACAAAGCAGGTGGATGAGACTGCCCGCCTGCTGCAGAGCCGCGGTATCCGGGCTGCGGCCTACCATGCCAAGCTGGACGCGGATACCCGGCGGAAGAATCAGGACGATTTCCTCTACGACCGGGTGCAGATCATGGTAGCGACCAACGCCTTTGGCATGGGCATCGACAAGCCCAACGTGCGGTTCGTGATCCACTACAATATGCCCAAGGATCTGGAAAGTTATTATCAGGAAGGCAGGCCGTGCAGGCCGCGATGGACAGCCCGCCCGGTGCACGCTGCTCTATTCCGGCACCGATGTGCGCACCATCCGCTTCTTTATTGAAAAGGAGATGGAGGCAGACAACGGCTTGCCCGCCGATGTGAAAGCCGAAGCTGCCCGTAAGGCCGAGAAGAGCGGCTCAAGTACATGACATTTTATTCCACCACGCAGGACTGTCTGCGGGGATTTCTGCTGCATTACTTCGGCGAAGCTGCACCAAAGAAATGCGGCAACTGCTCCTGCTGTCTGGCGGCAGAGCAGAAAGCACAGCTGCAGCTGGAAACCTCCCGGCGCCGTGCGGCGGATAATGCCCGCCGCCTGACCGAGAAGCCGCGCCGCACAAACGGCGGTGGCAGGCGAGCTGAGCGAGTTTGACGAAAAGCTGCTGAATGCCCTCTATGCTCAGCGCAAACGGCTGGCCGGAAAGCAGAATATCCCGGCCTTTATGGTGTTCAGCGATGCCACCCTGCGGGAAATGGTGGAGAAGAAGCCGCTGAGCACCGATGAACTGCTGAATATCAGCGGTGTGGGCGAGAAGAAAGCCGCCCGCTACGGCAATGCCTTCCTGCGCATCATCGAGGATGCCGTGGGCAGCAGAGAGTAAAACAAAAAGAAAAGCGTCCGGTTTTCCAACACGTTCCGTTCAGGAAGTGGAAAACCGGACGCTCTTTTCTTTTATTTTTCCATAGTATGGGTGGCGAATACCTTTTCGTCCTCCCACCACACGGGCTCCCCGGCGGCAAGGGTCTTTTTCACATCCAGCAGACGCTGGTTGCTGCTGCCCCGGAACCGCAGGGAGATATCGTGCTTGGCTTCAACAAATTCGCCGTCCACCAGCACATCCAGCAGGCTCAACAGCTCGTCGGTGGCTTCGCACCGGGCAAGACTTGGCTCTTTGCCGGTCAGCTGCTCCCAGGTGTAGCCGGAATAGCACCACACCGTTTTGTTGGGGTACAAGGCCTTGAAGTTGCGCACGAAGGGCAGCAGCTCCCGCTGATTTTCCGGCTCCATGGGTTCGCCGCCCAGCAGCGATAGGCCCGCGATATAGTCCGGCTGGCAGGAGGCGAAAAACTTTCGTTGCGGGTGCCTTTATCAGCGGCTTGCTGTACCGAAAATCCCATGCCAC
>VOFJ01003566.1_pt1 | contig 25793 bp, 42 predicted proteins | sample 5384081 | NCBI WGS metagenome assembly VOFJ01 (sample SAMN12384729, study PRJNA508395) | human gut metagenome | isolation source: healthy gut I | host: Homo sapiens | reverse complement strand
CATGGGCCGAGGTGCCAATGCCCACGCCCTTGGCAATGGGGTCGGTGATGTGAAACGCCTTGCAGACCGTCTCGGCCAGCAGGTTGCCCACAATACCCGTCAGGATGACGATGGCACCGGTCAGGGGCCGCAATGCCGCCCAGCTCTGCAGCTACATCCATGCTGATGGCAGTGGTAACGGACTTGGGCAGCAGGGTGATGTACTGCTCATGGTTCAGGTCCAGCAGCAGCGCCAGTGCCAGCGCGCTGCCCAGGCTGACCAGCGTGCCCACCGAGATGCCCGCAATGATGGCGGCGGCGTTCTCTTTCAGCAGGTCGATCTTTTCATACAGCGGAATGGCCAGTGCCACGGTGGCGGGCAGCAGCAGATAGTTCACCGGTGCCGCGCTGGCCTTGTAGTCGGCATAGGGGATGCCGCATACCGACAGGAAAACGATCACAAAGATCGCACCCAGCAGCAGCGGGTTAAAAAATGCCTTTCCGGTCACTCTGTTCACAAGGGCTCCCAGTGCAAAGGCGGCCAGTGTCAGCAGCACACCCCCAGGCAACAGAGCCCGAAAGGAACTCATTCAGCAATTCCATCATTGGCAGCAGTCTCCTTGTTCTTTTTGCGGCTGGTCAGAGCCTGGGTGGTCTTTCCGGCGGTCACCATGACCAGCACCGTCACCGGGATGATGGCGATGACGATGGGCAGCAGCATCTCGCCCATCTCCGCCCACAGCTCCATGACGCCCGCGGCGGCAGGCACAAACAGCAGCGGGAAGATGCCGGTGAGAAACACGCCCACCTCTTTTTACATCCTCCAGCTGGATCAGCCGGAAGTTCAGGGCCAGCAGCAGCAGCACAAGCCCGTACACACTGGCCGGAACCGGCAGCGGCAGTACGGCATGACATACTTCCCCAGAAAGCAGAACGCCAGAATACGCGCAAATTGAAACAGATAGTTCGTAAAAAAAATCCCCCTTGTCTAACAGCTAAGTCAAAATTATAGTCCAAAACCTCCGGGGGCGACAACAGCAATATCTGACAAGGATTGTTGCATTTTGCCGGAAAAACTGTGGAAAAGAAAAGGGCCCGGCAGAAAGCGCACACCCACGTGCCGCGATCTGCCGGGCCGATGCACCGCAAAGCGGTGTTTTTCTGTGTTTCCCGCACGCTCCCTCAGTTCCGCAAAACAGCTTCGATCCGTTTCTTGTCCAACCCTTCGCCGATGACGATGAGCACCTCCTGCCCTGCCGGAATGGGGGCCGCGGTCAGGCCGTCGGCGGTGGCATTCAGCTCCACCCAGCCGGCGGCATCCTGCACAAAACCCTTGACCCGCAGCACCCGGCCGCAGGCGGCATCCGTGAACAGGCTGGGAATGCGTGCTTCCAGCTGCTGCCGGGGCAGGCCCAGCTCGAGGAAATACGCCGAACCGAATGCATCGTGCGCATCAAAGCAGAGCTTTTCGCAGTCGGCATGCTGATAACCGCAGGCATCCAGCGCCGCAAGATCCGCATTCTCCAGGTCAGCCCAGTCCTTGATCAGAAAATCTTTTTCCGTTTCAGGGTGCGGCTGCACTTGCAGGCCGCAAGGGCACGCTTCAGGTGGTCGATGGCGCTTTCCCGCTGGGCCTGGGTGGCCAGCTGACTGCGGGAGAGCAGGATGCGTCCGGCGCTGGCGGCTTCCGATGCCAGAATGTACTCTGCCTGCGGGGAAAGCGTCTCGGGCAGCAGGGCATCCACAATGGCAAACACATTGCCCAGTGTATACCACCGATCCAGCGGCTCGTCCCGCAGGACATCAAAGAACTCGTCCACATCAAAAAATGCCGCTGGGCTCCACCACCACCCGGTCGAACCCGCGCATGGCCATTGAGATGAGCTTGGTGCGCATCCGGCGCTGGTGGGTGTCGCAGTCACACCCGCCGCTGATCGTCTCTATGTCGCACTGCTCGCCGATCAGGTCCTGCAGCAGCATGGCATCGACGTTCACCGCGCCAAAGTCGTTTTCCAGAATGCAGACATGATGCCCCTGTGTGGTCAGATACGCAACATATCTGCGCAGGAACGTTGTCTTGCCCGCACCCAGAAAACCGGTGATGAGATCGACCTGTACCATACGTTCCTCCTTATGCGTGGTTGAACCCCTTGCCGAAGACCTCGGTGGTGCTCAGCATGGACATGAAGGCGTTCAGGTGCTGTTTGTGGATAAAATCCTGCAGCTGGTCGGCCTCGCGGCGGGTCAGGGTGGTGTAGATGATGTAGTGGGGCTTATCGGTATACGCGCCGAAGCAGGGCGTATAGGTTGCGCCGCGCACCAGCTTGCGCATGACGAAATCGCAGATGGGGTCCTTTTCATCGCAGACGATGAGGATGGCCTTGCACATCTTGATCTTTTCCAGCACGGCATCAATGACCAGCGATTTCACGGTCAGACCCACGAAGGAATAGAGGGCGGTGTACAGGTCGAACACAAAGCAGGCCGCAATGACCATGAACAGGTCAGTCAGGAACAGCGCCACCGCCACGTTGTGGATGTGGGTGTATTTTTCCACGATGAGGGCAATAACATCCGTGCCGCCGGAGGAAGCGCCCACATTGAACAGCAGAGCCGACGCAATGGCCGGCAGGGCAATGGCAAACAGCAGGTCGAGCATGGGCTGGTCGCTCAAGGGGCCGCGCAGGGGGCAGATCTTTTCCAGCACCATCAGCTCCAGCGACATGACCACAGTGGCATAGCCGGTGGTCATGGCAAACTTTTTGCCCAGAAAGATCGGCCCACCCCCAGCAGGATCATGTTGGCCGCCGAGGAAAAGGCCGAAGCCGACAGCGGGGTAAAGCTTGGCCGCCAGCGCCGCCATACCGGTCACGCCGCCAAAGACGAAGTTGTTGGGGAATTTGAAAAAGTACACACCCACCGACATGATAGAAATGCTCAACGTGATCATTGCATACTGCTTGACATATTCAATGACCTTGTTCTGCATGGAAGACTCCGCGTTCGTATCCATAAAATTTACCGTTCAATACTCCTTTTTTTTTGTGTTCCGCAGCCCAAACAGACAGGCTGTACCGGAAATATTGTAACACGGAACGCCCCGGGGTCAAGGGCAAATTCCACACACGCCGTCTTTTGCGGGTGAAAACTGTCAACTCCACCAAAATTCTCCCTCAAATTTCAGCGGTTCTCCCATCGGGAACTGTTCCTTCTTTTCTTGACGCACCTCCCACCGTCCATTACAATAAAATCAGAATGGTATGGTATTTTTCTCCAAAACCGAAAGAGCGCGCCATGGCTCTCATTCCGCATTGTTCGTTTCCATGAAAGGAGGGAACGGTTATGAAAAGCTGCTCTCACATCTTTGCTCTCATCACTGCCTGTGTGTTCCTGTTTTGTGGCTGTTCCAACTACCTTTCGCTTTCCAAAGCGTCCTCTGTTCCCTACCCGCAGACAGAATACGATACTGCCTTGAAGGCATACCGTGATTCTCTGGAAATGCCCCTCTCTCCGGTAGATGCCGAGCACGGTGAGGACGCTCCCATTGTCTGGGAAGATACCGGAATGGAGGCCGCTGTCCGGCTCCTGTTGAACCGCCCGGAGGGCACCATCAACCGCAGCGATGTCTGGGATCTCAGCACACTGACCATCACCGAACGCACCATGTTTGAGGGCGATTCGGGCACGACCACCATCGTGACCGTGACCGCCCAGCAGGGAGATGCCACACTGGAACAGGAAATATCGGCAGTCGGAAAAGAAAGTCCGCTTCCTGCACTGGCCTCTCTGCACGATCTGCAGTATTTCGACCGTTTGCAGGCGTTTTCCTATTCCACCTCGCACGACGGCCAATCAGGCATTCACTGATTTTTCTGGGATTGAAGCCCTGTCCCATCTCGAACGCTTCAGCGTAAACGGGGCACGGCCCGAAACGTTGGAACCGCTTTCTCACCTGTCCCAGCTGAAACAACTCTCCTTGACCGAATGCGGCACCCTCGACCTTGCTCCATTGGAAGGTCTGCCCAAATTGAGGGTTCTGACGCTTTCCTCTAACGATGGCATCGTTTCGCTGGAACCGGCTGCGTCACTCCCGGCACTGCGTTATCTCTCCCTCAGTTCCGGCACAGCAGTTCCCAGTCTGGAACCGCTGGCTCAGACCCATCTTGCCGTTCTCGATCTCGGTCTCGGTGTCGGACAGAGTAAGCTCTACAAAAACATCGACTACACGCCCCTGACCCAGCTGCCTGACCTGGTCTGCCTGAACCTGACAAATCACACCAGGGTCACCACAACGCTCTGCAAACAGATCCTTGCCCATTCTCCTGACCTGCGTTTTCTGAAACATTCAGAACACCCCCTGCTTCGGAGGGCAGTGCGCTGGATGTGGAATACCTGCGGGCTTACACGGAAGCAGATCTGCTGAAACGGCTTGTCAACAAGCTGCGCAACACCCTTTTGGCTGACACACAAACGCGGCCCCGGAGAGTTTTCTTCTCTCCGGGGCCGCGTTCTGTTCCGGCTCAGCCGAACAGCTTTTTGTGTTGTGGGTATAGACCGAGAGCACCAGGCCGACGCAAATGTACAGCATCATCACCGAGCTGCCGCCCGCCGAATAGAACGGCAGGGTGACACCGATCACGGGCAGGACGCGCAGGTTCATGCCCACGTTCACGGCGATCTGGGCCATCAGAGCGCCGCCGATGCCGGCGCAGATGAAGGTACCCAGCATATCCTCGCTGCGCGCTCCGGTGGCGAAGGTCTTGATGATGATGGCCAGCAGCACGCCCAGCACCACGCAGCAGCCCACAAAGCCCGCCGCGTTGCCGATCCAGCTCAGGATGAAATCGTTGTGGGCGTTGGGCACGCTGTAATAACTGCCGCCAAACAGCCCATTGCCAAGGATGCCGCCCGAGCCCAGCGCGATCTCGCCGCGCTGCTGCTGGTAGATGATGTTCTTCCAGATGGTCTCGCTGGGGGCCCAGCCGGTCTTGTTATCGGGATCGATGACAGCAAGGATGCGGTACCACTGGTATCCCTTGCCGATCTTATCGCTGAAAAAGGCGAACGCCGTCGCCATAGCCACTGCCGCCGCCGAGACCGCCCCCAGGATATACTTCCAGCTCAGGCCCGCCGCAAACATCATGCAGCAGCCGATGATGGCATAGATGATGGCGGTGCCGTCGTCGCCCTGAACATGGATGATGAGGATGGGCACTGCCGCCAGATGCAGCAGCAGCTTGCCCAGCTCCTTTGGCTCGTTGAGCCGGGTGCGCACATTGTTCAGGTGCATGGCAAAAGTCAGGATAAAGCTGATCTTGGCCAGCTCTGTGGGCTGCAGGGTAAAACCTCCCAGCTTGTACCAGGAATAGTTATCGGTATCGCCTGCGTTGTAGCCGATGGTCAGCGGGCCGATGCTCACATTGCGCAGCACCAGCGTGGGCAGCACCATGCCCCAGGTCAGGGCCACGTGCACCGGCCACACCTTGACAAGGCTGCGGTAGTCGATGCTGGACAGCAGCACCGCAATGACCAGACCGATGAGGGCTGCACCCGCCTGCACCAGCGCACGGCGGTAGTCGCCGACCGGTGATCTGGCCGGTGATCTCATCCACGGCAAAGCCATTGCCCTGCTTGGCTGCCCAGCTCGAAAGCGCTGTCACAGCCATCACGCTGCTGAAGATGCACAGCAGCAGGTAAGTTTTATCGGTGCGCTTGAAGTAGCGCCGAATGTTTTCCAAACGAAAACACCTCTTTCTTTCATTGGATCGCCCGCTCAGGTCTGCTTCGCTCATCCGCAATGCCAGAGAGGGCGTATACTGTTCCATTATATAATTATAAGTATACCGCACCGCCCTTTTTTGCGCAAGATTGCGGAAGTTTTTTCCACAGATCTTTTCATCCTGTGACAACTCTGCAAAATATTTGCCGCAGCCTTGACAAAGCCCCCTCCACCTTCTAAAATGGAAGCTGGAGACCTGCTTTTTCGGCAGGATTTTTCCGGAGGAACTTCCAAGATGAAAACGAACTCTCATCGCTTTCTGTGCGCGCTCTGCGCACTGACTGTTTTTATTTCCGCGCTCTTCCCTCGCTTCTGCCTTTGCCGCACAGGCAGCCGACACCGTGGCCCAACCACGCTGACCACTGCCGATGCCCGGGAGATGCAGCAGGCTGACAGCGCCGTGACCGCCCTGACCGGCAGCGACGCTTACGCTGAGATGACCCGTGCCCAGCGGCTGGATGCCGCCGTGGCACAGCTGCAGCAGCTGGCCGAGGAAGGGGCTTGTTTCGGCGCGCTCTCTCCATGTGGACAAAGAAAACGGCATGGTCAGCTTTGCGTACAGCTGCGGCGCGCTGGGCGGCGTTCTGGTGGAGGACCCGGACGAAGAGAATACTCCCTTCGCCCCTTCCGAACTGCCCGCTGTGGATCTGCACGAAATGTCCAACGCCCCGCAGGGTGATCTGGGCAGCGCCATGATCTACTACGCCTTTGACAACACCGTGAACAGCTCCCGCTACCCGTACTACTCCTATATGAAGGGCTTTTGGACCGCGATGGGCCTGCACACCCGCATCGATACCACAGTCACCGTCTCTGACCTGAAACGGATGAACGATTACGGGCTGTGCATCCTCAGCGCCCACGGCTCCTACTACACCTACACCTCCGGTTTTCTGTTCAAGCAGACCCGTACCGAGCCGGTCATCCTGCTGACAGAGGAATCGGATTTCTACAAAGACCTCTACTACGGCATTGATCTGCTGACCCACCGGGTCATCAAGATCAACGGCCTGTACTGCATCACGCCCAGCTTTTTCCGGGCGGCATACCGGGGGCGGCCAGCTCAAGGACACCGTAGTGCTCTCCGAGACCTGTGAGTTCCTTGGCGTGAGCGGCAGTCTGGATACCTCCATGGCCGATGCCCTGCTGGCCGGTGGTGCCAAAGCAGTGGCAGGCTATGTGAACAACGTCTACACCGTGTATTCCCGCAGTATGCTGTGGGATACCGTCAATCACCTGATCCTGGGCCAGACCCTGCAGGAATCCGTTCAGCACTCCATGGATACCTATGGCGCGGATGATCTGGTCTGGTACAACGCGCAGGGCGGCAAGCGCCCCCATGCGGCGGCAGCTTACCCGCTGCTGTTCGGCGATGTTGGGGTCCGGCTGATCGAACCGAACGCGGCACCTGTCCCACAGGAAGTACAGCAGGCCGCTTGAGCGTTGCACTTTTTGCTCGATTTATATTATACTGGGGGATGGCAGAAGTTTCTGTCATCCCTTTTTGATTTACCTCTCAGTCTGCTTCGCAGACAGCTGGCAAAACGGGAAAAAGTTCAAGCTTCAAGATGAAGGAGCATTGTATGGCTGAATATATTACACATTCCAGAGAAGAGACCGTTGCGCTGGGCCGGAAGCTGGCGGCAGTGCTGCCGGACGGGGCCTTGATTGCCTTCACCGGCGGTCTGGGCGCGGGCAAGACCGCCTTTTGTGAGGGCCTGGCCGAGGGGCTGGGCTGCACCGACCCAGTTTCCAGCCCGACGTTCGCCATCGTCAACTACTACCGCGGCCCGCGCCCGCTGGCCCACTTTGATTTATACCGCATCCACACCGAGAACGACCTTGCCGCCGCCGGGTTCTACGATTATCTGGATCAGGGTGCCATTGTGGCCGCTGAGTGGAGCGAAAACTTCGCCGACCTGCTGGCCCCGGAAGACCCGATCTACATCAACATCGACCGGGTGGACGACACCACCCGCCGCATCACCATCGAGGGGGTCAGCGTATGAATATCTTAGCCGTAGACACCGCCGGAAAGACGCTGGGCGTGGCCCTGCTGCAGGACGACCGCCTGAAGTACGAGTGCTATCTGGACGGCGGCATGACCCACAGCGAGACCCTGATGCCGCTGGTGGATCACTGCCTGAAGCTGTGCGGCCTGACCTGTGCAGACATCGACCTGTTCGGTGTGAACGCAGGCCCCGGCAGCTTTACCGGCCTGCGCATCGGGCTGGCCGCCGTCAAGGGGCTGGCTTTCCCCCGCGAGACCCTCTGCGCTCCGGTCTCCACACTGGAAGCGCTGGCCGCTGCCCACACCGGCGAAGGCACCGTGCTCTGCGCACTGGATGCCCGCCGTGCCCAGGTGTACAGCGCCGCTTTTGACCTGGCCACCCACACCCGCCTGCTGGATGACGATGCCCGGGCTGTGGCTGACCTTGCCCAATTTGTAGAAAATTGCAAAAAGCCCCTGTTTTTTGTTGGTGATGGCGCATCTCTGTGCTATAATAAATACAGCAATGTTCCGGGCGTGCTCACTGTTCCGCCGGAGCTGCGGGGCGGCCGGGCCGCTGCCGTGGCACTGGTGGCCAAGCAGATGGCCCAGCGGGGCGAAGCCGTTCTGCCCGAGGCCCTGCTGCCGGATTATCACCGCCTGAGCCAGGCCGAGCGGGAACGCGCCGAGCGCCTTGCTGCCGAGGCCGCTGCCCGGAACAACGATACGGAAAACGGAAAGGATTGAAATTTCTCATGGCAAAACCCATTGCGCTTGCCGCCGACCATGGCGGTTTTGAACTGAAGGAAGCCGTCAAGGCTCATCTGGACGAGCTGGGGCTGGAGTATATCGACTTTGGCACCCACAGCACTGCCAGCGTGGATTACCCCGATATGGCACTGCCTGCCTGTGACGCTGTGGTCAGCGGCCAGTGCGACAAAGCCCTGCTGTTCTGCGGCACCGGCGTCGGCATCAGCATGGCCGCCAACAAGGTCAAGGGCATCCGCGCCTGCTGCTGCTCCGACAGCTTCAGCTGCGAGTACACCCGCCGCCAACAACGATGCCAACGCCCTGTGCATGGGCGGCCGCGTTGTCGGCCCCGGCCTTGCCTGCCAGCTGGTGGATCTGTTCCTGAACACCCCGTTTGAGGGCGGCCGCCACGAAAAGCGCATTGCAAAACTGATGGCAATCGAAACCCGATAAACATAAAAAGGAGCGTGTATTTATGACCCCTATGATCGTTGAGCATCCCCTGCTGCAGCACAAGCTGAGCATCCTGCGCAACAAGCAGACCGGTACCAAGGAGTTCCGTGATCTGGTCGGCGAGATCGCAACCCTGCTGTGCTACGAGGCCACCCGTGACCTGCCCATGGAGGAGGTCGAGATCGAGACCCCCATCACCATGGCAAAGACCAAGGTGCTGGCAGGCCGCAAGCTGGCCCTGGTGCCCATCCTGCGTGCAGGCATGGGTATGCTGGACGGTATGCTGACCCTGATCCCCGCTGCAAAGGTCGGCCACATTGGCCTGTACCGCAATGAGGAGACCCTGGAGCCTGTGGAATATTATTGCAAGCTGCCCAAGGATATTGCCGAGCGCGATGTTTTTGTTCTGGATCCCATGCTGGCTACCGGCGGCAGCGCCATTGACGCCATTGCCCAGATCAAGAAGCACGGCGCAAAGCGCATCAAGTTCATCGGTCTGATCGCTGCTCCGGAAGGCATTGAGGCCCTGCACAAGGCTCACCCCGATGTTGACATCTATCTGGGCGCTAAGGACGACCACCTGAACGAGAACGGCTACATCGTTCCCGGCCTGGGCGATGCCGGTGACCGCATCTACGGCACGAAGTAAACCTGAATCAACAAAAAGTGGACGGTTCACACGAACCGCCCACTTTTTTGTTTACTCAGATATTACCGCCCGCGGCCACCGCCGCCGCCATGGAAGGAGCCGCCGCCTGCGTGGAAGCTGCCGCCCCCGCCAAAGCTGCCGCCGGAGCGTCCACCGCCCATGCCGCCAAAGGAACCACCGCCGAAGCCGCCGCCCCCACTGGGGAGGACGCGGCCCGCCGCCGCGGGGGCGGTCTGGGCCCGCGCGGGCCACGGGGGCCGCCGGGGCCCCAATCATCATACGGAGGTCTGCGCCGCCGTCTGCTGCCCAGGCCGTAGCCTAGCCCGAAACCGAAGAAGGGGCCAAACCCGCCGCCGCCAAAGCCGCGCCGGATGCCGCCGAAGATGGAGGTCAGGGCAAACACCACAATCACCACCGCCAGAAGGGTGAGGAAAGGCGATTGATAGGATGCTGCAGGGGCCTCATAGTAATCATTTCTGTTATTATAACCATCCGTATTGTCGTTACTGACCGTACCGGTGGTCCCGCTCAATGTCACACCGTACAGATCGGCAATCGTACTGGCCACATTGTTGGCACAGGTGGTCACAGCCGCGTCATAATCGCCCGCCGCGAAGGAATCCTCCATGGTCTGGGCAATGGCGCTGGCCTGCTTTTCCAGCGTGGTATTGCGGAAGCCGTCACCGGTGGCAAGGTAATCTAGTCGCCATCGGCGTACTGCTGGGACTGCATGACCAGAAGGATCAGCACACCGTTGTTTTTGCCGGAACTGCCGAGGCCCCATGTGTTGAAGGCTTGCACGGCGTAATCCTCCGTGGATAAACTTCCGGTATAATCCACAGTCAATACGCCGATCTGTGCACCCTCGCACTGCTGGGTGAGCTGTGCATTCAGGTTCTCAATGGCCGTTTTGGTGCTGCTGCTCAGGATGTTGGCATCATCCACCACGCACTAACTGCTGGGCAGATCGGGCAGCTGGGCCTTGGTGGCCGCAAAGGCGGCGGGCACCAAAGCCGTCAGGCTGACGGTCAGCACCACGAACAGGGCGCAGATGCGGGCGGCAAATCGTTTCATCGTTTTCATGCGAAGGGTTCCACCTCCTGTACGCCGAACAGCCTGCCCAGCATACTGGCCGGGAAGCCGCCGACATCGTTCTGATACTCATACACTGCATCATTGTACTGCAGATTACCGATGATGGTGCCGGCGCTGTTGAACTGGCCGTACTGGCCCTGCACTGCCCCCATCTTCATGGGGTCAGCAGCCTGCTCCTGCATTTTTGCGTAGAGCTGGTCGATCACAGTGCCCAAGGCCTCATTGGCCTGACAAAGGGCGTGCATGGCACTGCCCTGATAATAGGGCAGCGAGGTCAGGGACTGCTTTTTGCTGCCGTTCTGCACTGCTTCCAGGCAGGCAGAGAAATCATCCAGCGCTGCCTGTGCGGCCTGCACCTCGGCGCTGTCAACCCCCAGCGTGTTTGCGCCGGTGGTGATGATATTTGCCGCCGTGTTGGCACGGGTGGTCAGCTCCTCGCTCAGGGCATAGCCGTTGTCGGCCGAAACGCCGGTGGTGAACCACTGGCGGGCCTCGTTGTACTTTCCCCTGACCTTGGCACCGCCAAAGCCCACGAACGCCGCCAGCATCACCACCACGCTCAGCACAAGGGCTGTGCCCTGCTTTGCCAGTGCGGCGGGCAGCGCCTTTTCCAGCCCGGCCAGCTTCTGCTGCAAGGGGGTCAGGCGCACTGCCTCGGTGTCCGGGCGCTTTGCCTCGCGGTAGCTGCCGCTGTCAAAGCCGCCGGGCGTTTGATTCTGTTCTCTGGAAAAATCAGCGTTTGCCATTTCAGCTCCGGATCTCCATCATTTTCTGTTTCAGCTCGTCCTCGATGCGGGTCAGCTCCTGCTCGGCAGCCACACGCTTTGCGCGGCCCTCGGTCTGGATCTTGTTCAGCTCGTCCAAGGTCTCGATCAGGCTCTTGTTGGTGTGCTGGAGGGTCTCGATGTCCACCACGCTGCGCTGGCCCTCCTTGGCGGTCTCGATGGTGCCCATCTTGAGGGCATCGGCATTCTTCTTGAGCAGGTCGTTGGTCATGTCGGTCACGGCACGCTCAGCCTGCATGGCCCTCTGAGTGTGGGCCAGACCCAGCGCGAGCACCATCTGGCTCTTCCAGAGGGGGATGGTGTTGACGAGCGAGGACTGGATCTTCTCAGCCATCATGGTGTTGTTGTTCTGCAGCAGGTGGATCTGGGGGGCCCATCTGCAGGCTGATGTTCCGGGTCAGCTCCAGATCGTACAGCTTTTTTTCTCAAAGCGCTCGCACTGGTCCGCCAGATCACGGGCGGCCTGAGCATCCTCGGGCAGGCCGGACTGCTTGGCCTTGTCCATGGCCTGCTGCAGCTCGTTTGCACGGACCTCGGCCAGCTTTTTCTTGCCGGCCAAGATATACATGCTCAGCTCCTTGAAGTAGGCCATGTTCAGCTCATACATCTTATCCAGCATGGCGATGTCTTTCAGCAGCTGCACCTGATGGCCCTCCAGCATAGACTGAATGTTCTCCACGTTGGTCTCGGCCTTGTTGTACTTGGTCTTCAGGTTGTCCAGCTCATTGCCCTTCTTTTTTTGAAGAAGCCCAGAATGCCCTTCTGCTGCTCCTCATTGGCATCAAAGCTCTTCAGCTCCCCGATGAGGAGGTTGGTGATCATATCACCCACCTCGCCCAGATCCTTGGTGGACACCTTGGCCAGAGCAGCCTCGGAAAAATCGCCGATCTTCTTCTGGCAGGCGGAGCCATACTGCAGCACCTGCTGGCTGTTGGTGATATCGATCTTTTCCGCAAAGGAATCCACCATTGCCTGCTCCTCAGGGGTCAGCTGCACCTCCGGCTGCTGGGCCGCAGGGGCGGGCTCGGGCTTTTTCTCCTCCGCTGCCTCCGGGGGGTGGGGTCCAGCGTCAGGGTAGGAACAGCGGGGGCGTCGAGGTCAAAGTTCAGAGTATTGTTGTCAGCCATTGTTGATTCCATCCTTTCCAATTACGACAGCGCCTGCCGCCTATCGGCGTGCGCTATTTTCCAACCGGTTTGCCAAGGGCTCCCCCTTCGGGGGGAGCTGGCAAAGCCGTCGCTTTGACTGAGAGGGTTGTTACAATCCCTGCCCTTTCAGCATATTCTGCAAAACGGTCAGGTCTGCCGAGAGGTCCATGCTCTCGGCAGCATACAGGGCATCCAGCTGATTTTCAAATGCCGTGGCAATGGAGGCGGCATTGTGTTCCACCTCCGCGCGGATGGAGGCGGCGTTCTCGCCCCGCACCCCCTGCTTTGCCAGCTTGGCGTACTGCTGCAGAACGTTCACGGCGTCGGGCAGGTAGTAGTTCGCGAACCGGCGCACCTGCTTGGCCTTTTCCGGGTCGGCTTCCACCGTCTCGACGATGGAGCGGCCCGCCTTTTCCATCCGCGTCATGGCCGCCGAGAGGTTCGGCTCCGGCAGAGCCTCGTTCAGCGCGTGGAGGGTATCCAGCTGCTTCTGCATCTCGGTCAGCATGGCATCCACATCGTCCACACCGGTATGGAAGGGCACTTCCGTTTCCACCACCCGGGGCGGGCAGATCTTTTTGGCCCCGGCAAAGGCCAGCACAGCTGCGCCCAGCGCCGCCAGCAGTGCCCACAGACGATAGACCGGAAGCACAGCGCACAAGCACCACAAACACCAGCGCCGCCGCATACCACGGCAGGACGCTGGGCTTCCGGGTGCGAATGATCTTGCTCATGGGTTCCTCCTTTTCCGGGAGCTGCGCCCCCTGTATCTTCCATAATAAATCCTTTTCCAGCGGGGCGCAAGCGTTTCACGAATTATTTACAGGTTTGAAATCGAAATGTCAAACCTCTCAGGCGCTTGCGCGCCGGCTCCCCTGATAGGGGCCCCTGGCAGATCGGGTAAGTCCGCGCGGCATTCAAGGCAGAATCCAGTTCGACAATTCTTTCTGCCAGATCTCCCGTAATTTTTCCGGCCTGCAGGCGGCGTTGGCGGGGCTGGTGCTGGGCAGCTTGACCGCCGGAATGCCGCTGACCGGCTCGAGATACTTTGTATAGATCTTATATGCCGTGGCCCCGTTGCAAAAAAACAGCCTCAATGGGCGCTTTTGCCAGCAGACCGGCAATATCATTGGGCACCACGTCCCGGATGGATGCATCCCGACGCGCCGGTGATGGTGCAGCTGGCCAGCACGTCCCACAGGGCCAAACCATGGCGCAGGATGATCTGCTTTTTTGCTTCGATGTCCTCCCGCTTCGGCACCGGCTCCCCGGTCAGGGCCGCCAGCATGGGCCAGAAGCGGTTTTGCGGGTGGCCGTAGTAGAAGGACATTTCCCGGCTCTTGGGGCTGGGCCAGGTGCCCAGGATCAGCGCCCGGCTGTGCTCGTTGTAGACCGGTGCAAAGCTCACTGCTTTTCCTCCGCAGCTTCCATCTGGCCCCAGGGGGAGCCAAGTTCATGGCCCGAGGGGCTCCGCACGGGGGCCGTCGAACCACAGCTCCTCGATGAGGGCGGCAAGGCCGTCCTCCCGCACATCCCCGATGATGCGGTCTGCGGCTTCCTTTGGCATCGTCCGAGCCGTTGGACATGCAGCAGCCGAGGCCCGCAGCCTTCAGCATCCCCACATCATTGGCGGAGTCGCCCGCCGCCACGGCATCGGCCAGCGTCAGACCCACGGTTTCACACAGGTCAGCCAGACCCACCCCTTATCAATGCCCTCCCGGACAATAGCATAGCAGTGCCAGCTGCCCTCCCGCACAGCACCCACCATCATAAAACGGAGGTTCAGGTGGCCGTACTTCCGGCTGAACGCCTCCAGTGCCTCATCGGGCAGGCAGGCAAAGGCCGCATGGGGCATATCGATGAGGTGGCGGTCCTGGTCTTCCCCGTCCTTGCAGGTCGGCCGCTGCCGCTCAGCTGGGCGTAGAAATCCCGGAGGCTCTCGTATTCGCAGTAGGCATAGTATCCATCCCGGAAATTGAACTGCAGAGGGTAGTTGTAATCCTCGCAGAAATCCACCAGGGCGTACATTTCCTCATTGGTCATCGGGTGCTCGGCGACGATGGTGCCGTTTTTGTCCACGACACAGGCCCCGTTGCAGGTGATGGCATAATCGAACCGGATGCCGCCCAGCTGCTCCTTATGGACGACGCAGTAGCCGCGCCCGGTGCTCAGCACAAATTTGCCGCCTGCGGCCTGCATCTTTTTCACGGCCTTGACCACCGCCGGGCGGGGGCAGGGCTCACCAAAGGGAACAAGGGTATTGTCGAAATCGCTTGCCAGAAGTTTATATTGCATAGTTGCTCCTATTTCAGCATCCTCACCCTCTCAGGCCGCTTCGCGTCCAGCTCTCCCAAAGGGAGAGCTTTTGACATAATCGGAAACTTCCCAAAGACTGTCAAGACCTCCCACTTTGGGGGAGGTGGCATCGCGCAAGCGATGACGGAGAGGGCGAGCCATTTTATCGTTTTGATACTGTCTAGTATAACACAAAACGCCGCTCCGGGATATCCCGAAACGGCGTTTTGACTGAATATTTTACTTTAACCGAAAATGGCTACCACGATCTGGATCCCAACACCCACAGCCGCCCCGGCGGCCCAGGTCGCCGGTGATGAAGAGGTTCTGCTTCCAGGAGGGATTCACCCGCCACAGCACGGCGAGACCCACGCCCGCGCCGGTGCACAGACCGGCCACGAGGCTCGAAAAGCGGAGTGCGCCCTCGACGTAGAGCTGGGTCATCAGGACACTGGCGGCACAGTTGGGGATCAGCCCCACCAGTGCGGCCACCACCGGCTGGAAGAAGCCCATCCGGCCCAGAGCGTCGGCAAAGACATCCTCACCCACGCCCTCCACAATGAGGCCGAACACCAGACTGAACACAAAGATGAACACGAAGATCTCCAGCGTGTGGCGAAGGGCGGCTTTCCAGATGGGGGCGGGCTTGCCCTCCTCATCGCTGTGCTCCTCGTGGCAGTCGATCTCATCGGCGCTGCCGGTATAGCCGCCTCGCAGGCTTCTGGGCAGAACGCCCCGCAGGACAAAATCCAGCACCAGGCCCACCGCAATGGCGTAGAGCACCTTGATGACCATGAGCAGCATCAGCTTATCCCAGTAGGCAGGCATGGAGACCAGCAGCGGAACCGCTTCATCGCTGGTGGCGAGGAACACGGCCATCAGCGTGCCCAGGCTGATGACCCGGGACGCATAGAAATTGGACGCAATGGCAGAGAAACCGCACTGGGGCACACAGCCCAGCAGTGCCGCCGGAACAGAGCCCCAGCGTCCGCCGCCCGCCAGAATGGCTTCGATGCGCTCGCCGTGGCGATTCTCCACATATTCAATGAACAGATAGGCCAAAAACAGGAAGGGCAGCATCTTGGCGGTGTCCACCAGAGATTCGCCCAGAACATCCAGAAACAATTCCATTTGATACTCCAAAAACAACTGTAATGTGCTTTATTGCAGTAAATTGCAATCAATTTGCATTTTCGTGCAAGGGAGATTATACACGCTTCGGATGCAAATTGCAAGAGGAATTTGCAAAAAGTTTGCATTTTTGCTTTTAGGAGAACGAAAATGCCCTCTCAGTCAAGGCCGCAGGCCTTGCCAGCTCCCCCTTCGGGAGAGGTGGCAGCGCGTTCACGCTGACAGAGAGGGCTATTCATTTCAGATCAGATCTCGGCCAAAATCGCATCACCCATGGCAGTGCAGCCCAGACAGGTGCAGCCTTCGCTCATGTTGTCTGCCGTGCGCAGGCCCTTGTCCAGCACCTTGTTCACGGCGTTCTCAATGGCATCGGCTTCCTCAGCCATGCCAAAGGAGTAGCGCAGCATCATGGCGGCAGAGAGGATGCAGGCGGTGGGGTTGACGATATCCCTGCCCGCAATGTCGGGGGCCGAGCCGTGAATGGGCTCGTACAGGCCCCGGGTGCCATCGCCCAGAGAGGAGGACGGGATCATGCCGATGGAGCCGGTGATCATGGAGGCCTCGTCCGACAGGATATCGCCGAACATATTCTCAGTGACGATGACATCGAACTGCGCGGGATTCTTTACGATCTGCATGGCGCAGTTGTCCACGAACATCTCGCTGTACTCCACGTCCGGATACTCGGCCTGCAGGCGGTGCATCACACTGCGCCACAGGCGGCTGGTATCCAGCACGTTGGCCTTATCCACACAGCAGAGCTTTTTGCGGCGTTTCTGGGCGGTCTCGAAACCGATGCGGCCGATGCGCTCGATCTCGTGCTCAGAGTAGGGCATGGAGTCGATGGCCTGCTTTTCGCCGTTCTCGAGGGTGTGGGTCTCGTGCTTGCCGAAGTACACGCCGCCGATCAGCTCCCGCACGATGATGAAGTCAATGCCCTGTGCCACGATCTCAGGCTTCAGGGGGCTGGCAGGGAGCCAGCTGGGGCCAGATCCTGGCGGGGCGGTTGTTGGAGTACAGGCCCATGCCCGCGCGCAGGCGCAGCAGACCCTTTTCCGGGCGCTGCTCTCCGGGCAGGCCCTCCCACTTGGGGCCGCCCACGGCACCCAGCAGGACACTGTCCGCAGCAAGGCACTTGTCCAGCTCATGCTGGGGCAGCGGGTCTCCGTACTTGTCAATGGCTTCGCCGCCCATGGCGGCATCGGTATAGTGGAAGGTGTGGCCGTACTTTTCAGCCACCTTATCAAGCACCCGGATGGTCTGTTTCACGATCTCGGGGCTGGAGCAGTCGCCCCAGATGACAGCAATGTTTTTTTCCATAGTTCTAAATTCTCCTCAACAGCTTCTTACCCAAACCCCTCAGTCGCTTGCGCGACAGCTCCCCTAGTATGGGGAGCCCTTGGCATAAAGGGGAACTCGCAGAGCTTTCCGCAACGCCAGAGCCGCCCCTACTAGGGGCGGTGGCAATGCGTCAGCATTGACGGTGGGGTTTATTTCTTGGTCAGCGACTTCATCAGGCCACCGTCGGCAATGATCTTCTGGATAAACGGCGGGAAGGGTTCCGCCTGGAAGGTCTTGCCGGTGGTCTCATCGGTGATGAGGCCGGTAGTAAAATCCACGCTGACGGTATCCCCTGCGCTGATGGAATCCACAGCCTCGGGGCACTCCATGATGGGCAGGCCGATGTTGATGCTGTTGCGGTAGAAGATGCGGGGCCAAAGCTCTTGGCAATGACCACTGAGATGCCCGCGGCCTTGATGGCCACGGGGGGCGTGCTCACGGGAGGAGCCGCAGCCGAAGTTCCAGCCGCCCACCACGACATCGCCATCCCTGACATTCCGGACAAAGTCCTTGTCGATATCCTCCATGCAGTGGCTGGCCAGCTCCTTGGGGTCCTGGGTGTTCAGGTGGCGGGCCGGGATGATGACATCGGTATCCACGTTATCCGGGTATTTGAAAACAGAACCTTTTGCGTTCATCGTTGTTTCTCCTTTTCGATCAGACCGTGCGGGGGTCGGTGATATAGCCGGTCAGGGCGCTGGCAGCGGCAGTGGCCGGGCTTGCCAGATAGACTTCGCTCTTGACATGGCCCATGCGGCCCACAAAGTTGCGGTTGGTGGTGGAGACACAGCGCTCCCCCCTCGGCCAGGATGCCCATGTAGCCGCCCAGGCAGGGGCCGCAGGTGGGGGTGGACACGATGCAGCCCGCATCAATAAAAGGCTTCGGTCCAGCCGCGCAGGATGCACTCCTTATAAACCGCCATGGTGGCGGGAATGATGATGCCCCGGACGCCGTCGGCGATGTGGCGGCCCTTCAAAATGTTGTAAGCGGCCTCCATGTCCTCGATCCGGCCGTTGGTGCAGGAGCCGATGACCACCTGATCGATCCGGATGTCCTTTCCCTCGCTGGCGGGGTGGGTGTTCTCCGGCAGATGAGGGTAGCTGACCGTGGGCTCCAGCTTGTCCAGGTCGATCTCGATGGTCTTTTCGTATTCGGCATCCGGGTCAGCCTCGTAGTAGACCGGGGTGCGCTGGCTGCGGCCGTTCAGATACGCTCTGGTGACCTCGTCCACAGGGAAGATGCCGTTCTTGGCACCGGCCTCAATGGCCATGTTGCAGACGCAGAGGCGATCCTCCATGGTCAGGGAAGCCACGCCCGGGCCGGTGAATTCCATCGACTTGTACAGCGCACCGTCCACACCGATCATGCCGATGATGTGCAGGATCAGATCCTTGCCGGATACGCGGGGGCTGAACTTGCCCTTGAGCACAAACTTGATGGCAGAGGGTACCTTGAACCATGCCATGCCGGTGGCCATACCGGCGGCCATATCGGTGGAGCCCACACCCGTGGAGAATGCGCCCAGTGCACCGTAGGTGCAGGTGTGGCTGTCGGCGCCGATGATGCAGTCACCGGCGGTCACGATGCCTTTTTCGGGCAGGAGGGCGTGCTCAACACCCATCTGACCCACATCGTAGAAGTTGAGGATATCATATTTGTTGGCAAACTCGCGGCACTGCTTGGACTGCTGGGCGCTCTTGATGTCCTTGTTGGGGACGAAGTGATCCAGAACGATGGCGATGTGCGCCTTGTCGAACACGCCGTCAAACCCCGCCTTCTCGAACTCGTTGATGGCCACCGGGGTGGTGATGTCGTTGCCCAGCACGATATCGAGCTTGGCATTGATGAGCTGGCCTGCCTTGACCTCCGGCAAGCCCGCATGTGCGGCCAGAATTTTCTGCGTCAGAGTCATTCCCATGGTGATACTCTCCTTTTATCTTCTATAACTCCCCCAGTCGCTTACGCGACAGCCCCCCTCTAGGAGGGGGCCTCTTTGCCTTTCCGTTACGCAACAGGCTCCCTCTTAGAGGGAGCTGTCACCGCAGGTGACTGAGGGAGTTCAATTTTTACTTACTGTTAATTGCCGAAACCAGCGCCTTGATGCCGGCAACGATGATGTCCGTGTCGGTGCCGGCACCCCAGGTCACGCTGCCATCGCCCCAGGCAAGGCCCACATAGGAAGCCGCGCGGGAGGTACTGCCCTCGTCCAGGCTGTGCTCCGAGTAACTTTCCAGATGGAAGTCCATCCCGGTGGCGCTCTGGATGGCGTTGGCCACAGCATCCAGACGACCATTGCCCACCGAGGTGACCACCTTGCGCTGACCGTTCAGGTCCAGGGTGACCGTGGCGGTAATGCCGTTGATCTGTGCAAAAAGTGGGCCTCCACCACACGGAGGGGCTTTTCACGGTTGAGGAAGCTCTCCTCGAAGATGCGGAGCACCTCGCCTGCACTCAGCTCCTTGTGGCTGTGGTCGGACACGCTCTTGACCTTGTAGCCCAGCACCTCGCGCATCTTGGGGGGCAGATTATAGCCGTAGTTCTGTTCCAGCACAAAGCCGATGCCGCCCTTGCCGCTCTGGCTGTTGATGCGGATGACATCGGCATCATAGGTGCGGCCGATATCGTGGGGGTCGATGGGGATGTAGGGGCAGGTCCAGCGGTGCTCTCCCCGCTCCTTGCGGTAGGCCATGCCCTTTGCAATGGCATCCTGATGGCTGCCCGAGAAGGCTGCAAACACCAGCTGACCGGCATAGGGGGTGCGCTCGTAGATGTGCATCCGGGTCACGCGCTCGTAGGCAGCGCAGATGGCGGGCATATCGGAAAAGTCCAGCCTGGGGTCTACGCCGTGGCTGTACAGATTCATGGCCAGAGTTCACGGCATCCACGTTGCCGGTACGCTCACCGTTGCCGAACAGGCAGCACTCCACGCGCTGAGCACCGGCCAGAACGGCCATTTCGGCGCAGGCAACACCGGTGCCGCGGTCGTTGTGTGGATGGGTGGAGATGATCACGCTGTCACGGTACTTGAGGTGCTTGTCGCAGTACTCGATCTGGTTGGCGTAGACATGGGGCATACTCATTTCGACTGTAACGGGCAGGTTGATGATCATGGGGCGGTCGGGGTGGGCTGCATGATGTCCAGCACTGCGTTGCAGACCTCCACAGCATAGTCCACCTCGGTGCCGGTAAAGCTCTCGGGGCTGTACTCAAACAGGAAGTTGCCCTCGTACTCCTGACTCAGCTGTTTGACCAGCTTTGCGCCGTCGGTGGCGATCTTCTTGATCTCTTCCCTGCTCTTGTGGAACACCTGCTCGCGCTGGGCCACAGAGGTAGAATTATAGAAGTGGATCACTGCGCGGGGGGCACCCTTTTGACAGCCTCAAAGGTCTTGCGGATGATGTGGTCGCGGCACTGGGTCAGCACCTGCACGGTCACGTCCTCCGGGATCATGTTTTTCTCGATCAGGGGTGCGCAGGAACTCGTACTCGGTATCGCTGGCGGCGGGGGAATCCCACCTCGATCTCCTTGAAGCCGATCTTCACCAGCATCTGGAAGAACTCGACCTTTTCCTCCAGGCCCATGGGCACGATCAGCGCCTGGTTGCCGTCCCGCAGATCCACACTGCACCAGGCCGGGGCCTTTTCAATGTGATCCTTCTTCACCCAGCTGTCATAACCGGCAGGGACAGGGTAATATCCCGGTGCGTACTTGGTTGCGTCCATCATAATAAAACTGCCTTCAAAGCGTTCGGTTCGCGCTTTGAGAGGAGGGCGCCCGCTCGTCCCCCAAAGGCGAAAAGACCTTTGAGAGACGGGAGCAAGATCAACGTTGCTGTACCCGCGGTACCACTCTCGTGCTGTAAAACAGCCGCTCTGTACGATCGGCCCGTGTGGGCGAATCGCGCCTGCATGATAACGGTCAGGTTCCGTCCGCGCCACGCCTGTCAGCGCGGGCTGCTCCGGGAGCCAGTATACAGCGCCTGCCATACCGCCTTGCACCGTCCGGCGGCTCTCTGAAATGGGATGAGTGCTGCTTTCTCCCCTTCACTGCATTTGGAATGGTTTTTATTTTAGCGGATTTTGAGGGGAATGTCAAGAGATTTTTGCTGTTTTTCAAGGATGTGTTTTGGTTGGAGCAACATTGTTTATAGGGGCGGCGTCCTCGACGCCCGCGGGCGCATATGGAATGCGCCCCCCTACTTTTTTTTTTTTTATTATGTATGCTATAATGTTTTCACTTGATTTGAAAAGGATTCATCTATGCTTTACCATAAATACAAGCCGCTGGCCGCGCGGGGGTCTACTGCACGGGGCTGGCGCTGCTGCTGGTGCTGAGCGAGGTGTTCAGCTCCAACGTACAGGATACGCTGCCGGGTTTCAGCCGCATCATTGCGGCTGGGGCTGACCGGGTGCGCCGTGCTGCTTCTGGCCGGGAAAATTATCCTGCTGACCGGGTACGAGGCCCGCTGGCAGAAGGTGCTTATCGCCGTTGTGCTGGTCTACACGGCGTTTTCGTCGTGGAATGGCGGCGACCAGTGGTTTTTTCTGGCGGCGCTGGTCGGGCTGGGGCCAAGGATGGGATTGGGGAGACCGCCCTGCGCGTCTACCTCGTCACGGCGGTGGCCGGGCTGGTGCTGGTGCAGCTTTTACCCTTTGCCACGCCGCTGATGCCCTACAAATTCTACTGCCGCAACTGGGATTTCGGCTACGGCCACTACAACGGCTTTGGCGCGCGGCTTGTCGGCGTGTTTTTCGCCTGGGCGTGGCTGCGGCATGACCGGCTGCGCGCCTTTGACTGGGCAGGGCTGGCCGCGCTGGCGATCTTCACCTACAAGGTTCCCGGCAGCCGTGGGGCGTTCGGCGGCATGGCGGTGCTGTTTGTGCTGTTCTTTTTGTCCAAAAATTTCTGCCGAGACTGTTCGACAGCAGGATATTTTACGGGCTGGCGCTGGCGCTGCCCGTCGCGCTGGCAGTGTTCAGCCTCTACGCCGGGTATGTCTACAACCCCCGAGTGGCCCCTATGAGCGGATGGCGCTGCTGCTGTTGAGCATTGCGTTGTCGGGGCGCTTTGAGATCTGGCACAACGTATTCTGGAGCGCGCCGCTTTTTTATTGGGCGGTCTGCCCACCGATGGTGACGAGCACCACGCCATCGACAACACCTTTTTGGCCGTGCCTATGAACAAAAAGGGTCTGCTGGGCGCGATCCTGGTTGCAGCGGTCTTTCTGCTGCTGCTGTGGCGGCTGGCAAAAAAGCATCGCTCCACCGAGGTCATCTGCCTGGTAGCGCTGACGCTGTATCTCTTTATGGAGAATAAACCGTTTTTGCTCTCCGCCAACCCGTTTTTGCTGATGCTGCCGGTGGTGTTTTTAACGCAGAGACCGGCAAAAGCACAATCCGAATCGTAAAAAAGCCGCCGACCGGTTTTGTCCGGTCGGCGGCAATTTTTATTATGGTTTAGCGGTTCTGCGGGCCGTTCTTCAGGATGACGTCATGGCTGCCGCCCTCGACAATGGAGGTGGAAGAAACGACGGTCAGGCGGGCTTTTTTCCTGCAGCTCGGGGATGGAGAGCGCACCGCAGTTGCACATGGTAGAGCGCACCTTGTACAGCGTCGTCTGCACGCCGTCGGCCAGGGGGCGGCGTAGGGCACGTAGGGAATCGACGCCCTCTTCAAAGCTCAGCTTCTGGGCGCCGCCCAGGTCGTAGCGCTGCCAGTTGCGGGCGCGGTTGGAGCCCTCGCCCCAGTACTCCTTGACGTAGTTTCCGGCGACGCGCAGCTTGTTCGTCGGGGACTCGTCGAAGCGGGCGAAGTAGCGGCCCAGCATAACGAAGTCCGCACCCATGGCCAGCGCCAGCGTGATGTGGTAATCCTGCACGATGCCGCCGTCCGGAGCAGATTGGGATGTAGATGCCGGTCTCCTTGTAGTACTCGTCGCGGGCCTTGGCGACCTCAATGACCGCCGTAGCCTGACCGCGTCCGATGCCCTTCGTCTCGCGGGTGATGCAGATGGAGCCGCCGCCGATGCCGATCTTGATGAAGTCTGCGCCGGCCTTGGCCAGGAACAGGAAGCCCTCGCGGTCAACGACGTTGCCTGCGCCGACCTTCACCTTGTCGCCGTAGTTCTCACGGATCCAGGCAATGGTGCGGGTCTGCCACTCGCTGTAGCCCTCGGAGCTGTCGATGCACAGGACATCGGCACCGGCCTCGATGAGCAGCGGCACGCGCTCGGCATAGTCGCGGGTGTTGATGCCCGCGCCGACGATGTAGCTCTTGTTCTTGTCCAGCAGCTCGTTGACGTTCTCCTTGTGGGAGTCATAGTCCTTGCGGAACACCATATACTGCAGGTGGCCTTCCTCATCGACGAGCGGCAGGGAGTTGATCTTGTTGTCCCAGATGACGTCGTTGCAGTCATGCAGGCTGGTGGTGCCGGGGGGCCGTGACCAGCTTGTTCAGCGGAGTCATGAACTCGGTGACCTTGAGGTCCATCGTCATGCGGGACAGGCGGTAGTCGCGGCTGGCCACGATGCCCAGCAGCTTGCCGTGGGCGCTGCCGTCGTCGGTGATAGCGACGGTGGAGTGACCGGTGCGGGTCTTGAGGTCGAGCACATCGCCCAAGGTAGCCTCCGGGGGCAGGTTGGAGTCGGAGGTGACAAAGCCCTTCTTGTAGGCCTTGACGCGGCGGACCATATCGGCCTCCTGCTCAATGGTCTGGGAGCCGTAGATGAAGGAAGAGACGCCGCCCTGCTTGGCCAGGGCAATCGCCAGCTTCTCACCGGAGACGGACTGCATGATGGCGGAGACCATCGGGATGTTCATTTCCAGCGGGCAGGCTTCCTCGCCCTTGCGGTACTTGACCAGCGGGGTTTTCAGGCTGACAGCCGGAGGGACGCGCACTCCGAGGAGGAGTAGCCGGGGACCAGCAGATATTCACCAAAAGGTACGGGACGGCTCGGAAAAATAATATGCCATAATACACGCTCCTGACTTTCCTGTTTCGATGTTATTTGCTTATTAAAAAAGATTGTACCACAACCGCGGACAAAATACAAAGTTTTCTGCGGAAATCTTTCTTGCACTGTCAAAAACGAAAGTTGTGGATTTTGAACAATGGATTGGGTGTGTAGTATGACTTTGGGGTGGCCGGGCGGGCCGATGCAAGCATCGGCCCTGCAATACGGGATTACTGCGTCGTCGTCAGCACTACATCGCCCATCGGCGCGGTAAGGGTCACGCTGCGGGGCGCGGCGGCTGTTTGGGTGTAGGTGCTGCTCATCGTCCTGCCGTTGAACATCACATTCCCCATGGACGTTTGCAGGTCAAGCGCGTAATCGTCGGGCCTGCCGTCCACCGTCAGGCCAATATCGCCCATGGCAGCTTCGACTTTAGCGGTTTTCAACGCCCGCCAGCAGCCCCAAATCAAAATCGCCCATTGAGATATTCGCCGTAAACTGCTCTGCCTGCACGGTGCTACCGGTAAAAACTGCCCATCGCCAGGTCTATGTCGATGCTGTCGGCGGCGATGGTATCGCTGTTGTCAAATTCTGCATCGCCCATAGCGGCAGTGATGGAGAGCTTTTTAAAAATGGAAGGTATTCGCATCCGGCACGGACAGGACAAACTCAGGCTCGGGTCCCCGCTCTTTGCCGAGGTTGTAGTTGGCGGGCACCTTGTAGCTGACACGCACCGGGCTTGTGTTGTCGCCCGTGTTGGTAAAGGTGAACCAGTCCTGACGCAGGTTCGTGCAGAAAAGGGTCCGGCTCCGCCGCACCACTGTCCACAACGACTGTGACCGCGCCGTAGTCGATGTCGAAGGTTATATTTTTGGCGTCGGCCAGACCGGTGGTGAAATCCATCTTCTCCAGTGGGCTGCCGCTGTCCGCGTCCTCGGTGGCGGCGGTCCCGTTGTAAAAATCCTCGGTGCGGACAAGACCGGATGCAGCAGTTTCTTCTTCCATCGGCGTCGGCACAACAACCATCGACGCCGTGCCGCCGCCGGGCTTTGCAAAGCTCAGCACAAGGACGCCCAGCTGGACGAGCAGCGCCGCAGCAATGACAACGGCGAAAAAATCAGCCACATGGTTTTTTGCCCCGGGGGCCGTGCTTTTGAGGCCGGGGCAGGCTGCGGGTCGGCGGCGGGCGGCTCCGGGGCGGCGGGCGGCACAGCACCGCCGCGTGCGCTCTCGGTGCGGCAGGGTCGGCGTCCGGCGTCAGCCCCTCCCCTTCCAGAATTTTGCGGGCAGCCTCCCGCAGGCTCGCCCAGCTCGGCGGCAGTGGCATCCTCGTGTCGGGGCCTGCAGCGTCCCGGAAGTATTCGCCAATTCAGTGCGTCGCGGCGCGCATCAGCAGGCAGGGCAGACAGCCGCTTTTCCAGCTCGGATAGTAGCAATACGTAACT
>VOFJ01003877.1_pt1 | contig 25794 bp, 38 predicted proteins | sample 5384081 | NCBI WGS metagenome assembly VOFJ01 (sample SAMN12384729, study PRJNA508395) | human gut metagenome | isolation source: healthy gut I | host: Homo sapiens | reverse complement strand
TCGCATAGAACCTGCCCGGAATTGTGCTGCAACTGATGACAAAAATCACCGTATCCGGCTGCAGTAGCGGAAGAGATGACCGCAATACGTTGAGGAAGAACCGGCATTTCCAGTTCTTTATTCAAGGTCAGTACTCCTTCTTCTTCGAGTTGCATGAGTATCTCACGACGGCGGCGGGCCATATCGCCCAGCGTATAGGCAGGGTCGATATCGAGAACAGTCAGACTGTAACCGTATAGCTCATGAAACTGAACTGTTACTTTCACCAGGACTTTGATGCCGGAAGCAAATAACTGTCCAGTAGTTTCCTCAAAGTAAGGTTTCAGCAAGCGGTAGATATTACTCCAGATCATACCCCGTGCCTTGGCTACGAGATTGTTGCTGCGCGGGTCTTTCTGCACAAACTCCAGATAGCAGTGTCCGGTAGTGTTGGAACGGACATCGCTCAGTTCTGCCTGTATCCAATATTCATCGGGCAGGCATTGCTCCAGACTTCGCCGGACAAGCGCGTTTAGCTCTAGTAGGGAAAGAGAATCCATAGGCATAATTAACGATAAATGAATGACACATTTCTATAATGAGATGCGAGTTTGATATAGCCTAACAACGAAGAATAGCGGACCGTTCGTTATTTTTTGTTCATTTGGTATGCTTTCCAAAGATCCGGAATGCCATAACCGTAGATGTTGTCCGGAAAATCGGATCTGTCGCCTACGCTGCGCACCAGTTCGATCACTTCTTTGGCGGTCAACCTCGGACAGGCCTGCCACAGGCAAGCTACCATTCCGCACATAATAGGAGAAGAGAAAGAAGTTCCGTTGGCACGGCGAAGATTACCATCCGTTCCCATCACATCCGAATTCAGACCGACAGCCACTACATCCGGTTTCACACGTCCGTCAGCAGTATTGCCGATAGAAGAAAACGGCGCCAGTTCTCCCCTTTTATTTACAGGCTCCCCGTTATTATATTCTCTGCGTCTCCCGGAGGGGTAATCTTCTTCCACGAACCCGCACCGGAGTTTCCGGCACTGCAAACAACGACCATTCCTTTATCGGCCGCATGGGAAGCTTCACGAGACATCAACGCATAATGACCATTCAAGTCACGATATCTATAATTCTTCGCAGGATCATCAAATGAGTAATATCCAAGCGATGTATTCACAACATCCACGCCTACGCTATCGGCAAATTCGATGGCTGCCGCCCAGTAATCCTGCTCTACCAATTCTCCGAATATCCGTCCTCGCTACGCAACAACCAATAAGAAGCTTCAGGGAGCCTGTGCCAATCATCACATGCGGCTGATTCATGGCCATACAGGACAATACAGACATTCCATGACTGCTTTCCGCATAAATATCTGCCTCCGGATTCACAAAGTCACGCACCCCGAGAATATGAATATTTTTTCATGGCGTCAATCTTATCTACATTATGGAATCCGGCATCAATCACGGCAATGGTCATTCCCTGTCCCTTAAAGCCCGCATCATGCAGAAGATCAACACGACTCATTGCCGCCTGTGTTATTGCAGGACCGTAAAGGCTATCGGTACGTACCGGTTTATTTATTAGCGAATCTCTTTGAAAGGCTCTTTTGTGTGATACCTTTCCACACTCTTTCCGTGGAATGTACAAAAAAGGTAACTTTGCTATTTCGTCAATCAGAGTACTATCATTACAAGAAACAGTAACAAAATTATCCCATTTCCCCGTCACAAGTACATGAACCCCCGTCTTCCGTATAGCATCTACATATTTCTTGCAGACCGGCAAATCAGCGGAATCAATGGGTAATCCTTGTTTCTTTCTCCTCCGTTCTATAGATTTCTTAGACAAATACTTTTCCGGGTTCTGCAAAAAGAATAGTCCGTAGCCGCTTTGTCTTTCAGACTAATCCGGTATTTTAAGGTATCTCCCGGAGTAAACTGGGCAAACACACCCAAATACATATTTAAAGCGAGAATCAATACTATAAACTTCTTCATAAGTTATCTTTCTATTTTAATCAATCATAATTCTTCATTTTCCATAATCACCAGCCCGATTCCTCTTTGGGAAGCAATGAAAGCTCCTCCCAACACTCGCTTTCCATCATAAAAACACAGCCGATTGTCCGGGGAGCAATGGCCGAAGCTATTTCAAGGAAACGTATCAACAAACGTCCGTCTTCCAATCTTTTCACCCGGCAAGGAATCGGACGACTGCGATAACGAATCCGTACCGTCAGATTCTCACATCCGAACAATTCCGTTCATCCACCATTTTATCCTGCTCCGCCAACATGTATTCAGTTTCCAGTGGTCGGCATTTCCAAGCATCACCGTATTTTTCTGCGGATTGATTTTCAACACATAGGCAGGCTTTCCTAAAGCGATCTCCAATCCTTTTCGTTGGCCAATCGTATAATAGGGCGCTCCTTTATGCTTCCCAAGACTTCACTCCTTCGGAATTGACAAACCACCCCGGTCCTATTTCGTTATCCAGTTCCGGGCACTGTTCACGAAGGAAGTCACGGTAATCACCTTTAATGAAGCAGACTTCCATACTCTCCCCTTCTTTGGACTTGGCTTCATATCCTTTCTCTGCAAGATACTCACGAACCTTCACCTTCGTATAATCTCCCAACGGGAAAATACAACGTTTCAGCACATCCTGCCCCAATCTCCAGAGAAAATACGACTGGTCTTTCTTATCATCGTCTCCGGCTACTATATAAATATTTCCGCTTTTCTCTTCCAAGCGGGAATAATGTCCGGTAGCAACCCAGGCACAATTCAACTTATCCGCCCACTCCGTCAAAACACGGAACTTTAAACAACGGATTACACATCACGCACGGATTCGGTGTACGCCCCTGCTTATATTCGTCTATGAAGTTTTTTACGATGGTTTCTTTAAAAGGAATACGTTCATCTGCTACATAATGTTCGATCCCCATCCGTTCAGCCAACCCCTGGCATCCTGTGGTTCATCTCCCCACACGCGCATGGTAACCCCACAATCTCGTATCCTTGTTCCTGCAGCATCAAGCAAGTAGCGGTGCTGTCTATACCGCCACTCATACCCACCAGCACTCTCTTATTTCGTTCTTTCATCTGAATCCTTGAAAAGTTACATGGATACAAATGTACGAAGATTTCAAAGAGAATTCTTGCTTTTCTGAAAGAAAATCAGTATATTTGAATTATACCAAAAGCGAGAACAATTATGGCTAATCCAAAATTACCGGGAATTTCCGAAAGCGAGCAAGCCTTATTGTATGCCAAACTGAATGAATACAACCGAGGCAGAGCCTCCTTTAAAGAGGCAGGGGTTTATCTGGTGGTGTTGCCCCGACCGGGAAAGCCCAACTATTCCCTTTGGCTCTACTCTCCCCTGCCCGAAAAGCAATCGATTCTCTATATACACGATTTATCTCCGGATATCAACGAGTCTCTCCGGGTAGCAAGCACCATGTTTTATTATTCGCGGCGGTGCCTCATCCTGATAGATTACAATGAGAAAAGAATGCAGAGTAATGGTGACGACCTTATCTTCTTCGGAAAATACCGGGGACATTTTCTACATGAAATCCTCAAAAATAGATCCCGCCTACCTAAGTTGGATAGCATATAAATTTATTCCCCAAAATACCCAAACAGGAACGTTTCGTCAAAATAGCACAAGCTAATATCACTCCATACACCTGGATATAATGCAGAGAAAATCGAGAGAGAAGCGTTCATCCAGCCGTTATCTGGGAGAATTAGGAGAAAAGCTGACAGACTTAAAATTAAAAGTCACCCGGGTAAGATTGGAAGACGATCCCGTACAAAACAAGAGTGAACGGCACTACCCACAGTTTTTTGTCAAGCAGGTACTGACTTTGACCGATGCCAGTGGAAATTTAGTCACCATGAGTATTCCATCTAAAACTCCCAGTGCAGTATCATGCACTCTATCCGGAATAGAGCATGAATACCGACTGGGAGAGATTATCTACATCGAATCGGCGAAAGTGTCACGCCGATACGAAAGCTATGGTTCAAAATACACGCGCCTTAGCCATGTGAAGTTCGCAAGTCTCAACGTTTAGTCCAGTCGTCTTTGACGAAACTTGCCGGATAGGTCACTTTTTGTCGACCAATACCGTCTTTCTGACGAATCCAGGAAGTGAACGTGCGGGCGCCTTCATCAAGCACGATGATACGGGCACCGTTCGGCAAATGGTTATATTCCGTATTTCCACCGGTAAAGCGTCCATAAGCCAGAAGTATATCTTTCCACATCACGGCATAGTCGTTGTCATGGTCGTGCCCGACAAACATACCCATCACATCACCAGAACTTCTTTTTCATCGCTGCAAACATTCCTGTATTCAATTTAGGCGCACAGGCTTCCTCCATACGAGTTCCACGAAGAATTGCATTTTCGCTACAGGCAGCTTCATTGTATTCAGGAAGAGGAATATGAAAAAAAGCAAGAGCCGGCAAAGGTTGTCCACCGTTTTGCTCTTTATAAGCCGCACTCTGTTGACGATACCAATTTATCTGGTCGAATGTAAGCCATGCATACCCCTTCACATCTTTCAAAGGAGAATAAGAATGAGAATCCATGCAATAAAGCAAAGCAGCATCCTTCTTTAGATTGGAAGACGATTTCACTGTCAATACATAATCCGGCGACAAAACTGTTCCGCGATCAGGCAATAAATTGCCGGGAACTTGACGGATGATATCATATAACTGTTCCCGTGTCATTCCCTGTTCATTGTCATGGTTACCAAAAGTGACCACAAAAGGTAGTTTACGTTTAACTACCGGTTCCAGTACCTGCAACATTCCGGAATCCGCCGGAGCAGAATAAACAACATCACCGGTAAATATCACCAAATCCGGACGTTCGTCATCAAGCACCTGATTAATACGTTCCAGAGCTATATCTGAAGCCCGATTTCCATATTTAAAATGCACATCGGTAAATTGCACAATCTTGAATTTACCATCTTTGCTAAATTTCAGTTCACTCTTCTGAGCCATACAAAAAAGTCGTTACCAATAAGAAGGCAAGTGTTAAGTAAATTTTAAAAAAGACGAATCATAATTATTTGTTTTAGGGGGTTAAGAAATCTTCTCTATCAGCACGGTAGCATAAGCCGATATACCTTCTTTCACGACCTGTAAAACCGAGTTTCTCGGTAGTAGTCGCCTTAATGGAAATATCATCCATATCAATCCCCATAACAGTTGCCATCGTCTCCTGCATTAAAGGAATGTGCGCTTTTAACTTCGGGCGTTCGGCACAAATAGTTGCATCGATATTGCCCACTTTATATCCTTTGGTAGCAATCAACTCCACTGTTTTTTTCAGCAGTATCTTGCTATCTATATTCTTAAATTCTCCTGCCGTATCGGGGAAATGATAGCCAATATCACGCATATTCGCCGCCCCCAACAGAGCATCGCAAACAGCATGCTATAATACATCAGCATCCGAATGCCCCAGCAATCCTTTTGTGTGTTCCAAAAGAATGCCACCCAGCCACAATTCACGACCTTCGACCAACTGATGTACGTCGAAGCCAAAGCCTACTCTTATCTTCATATTTTATATAACAAATGAGTACTAATGAATAAAAAAAAGATCAACGAATATAGAAATCCAGCAGTTTTTCTCCCTCCAGATAACCTTGCAAACGCTGTCCGATACTAACAGGACCTACACCCACAGGAGTCCCAGTAAAGAGCAAGTCACCAATTTTCAAAGTTACAAACTGGCTTACATAAGCGATTATATCATCTATCTTGAAAAAGCATATCTGCCGTACAACCGCGCTGCACTTCCTTACCGTCGATCAACAAATGAAAGTCAAGATTCTGAATATCCTTATAGTGCTCCACCGGAACAAAAGTTCCAATAGCAGCCGACGAATCAAAACCTTTGCAAAGCCCCAGGGATTACCCTGCTCACGGAACTTTCGCTGAAGGTCACGAGCCGTAAAGTCGATCCCTACAGTCACTGCATCATAATAACGGTTAGCAAAGCGGGGAGCTATATTTTTCCCCAATCGATTAATACGAACCACCAGGCTCCGTCTCATAATGTATCTCGTTAGAAAAGTCGGGAATGAAAAACGGCTTGCCATCCTTTAAAATGGCAGAGTCCGGCTTCATAAAAAATCACCGGCTCCGTATTTACTTGTGTATGTCCCAGTTCTTTGTTATGCTGAGCGTAGTTCATTCCTACTGCGATAATCTTCATTATTTCTCGTTAAAATTCAATCGGTTAAACATAACGGCCAGATGCGCATAAAGAGACGTATTTCTGCACCACTATATTCTCGGTACACGGATTCGGAAAGGAGTAAAGTTCCATACGGCTTTTATGCCTCCGTCTACCATCTTATCTGTAATTTCCTGAGCAATATTAATAGGTACGGTCAATACACCGATATTTACATCGTATTCTTTCATCTTTGCTTCAAAGTCATCGGAATGAAAAATAGGAATACCATTCAGGTCTTTCCCCCACCAGTTCCGGATTCACATCAAAAGCAGCCACAATCTCAAGCCCGAAATGATGCAAACCAGAATCCCGAAGCAAAGCAGCCCCCAGGCTACCTACACCAAACAAGAAGGCTTTGTGCATATTGGTAAATCCAAGAAAACTCTCTAACACCTCAATCAGCGCATCAATATTGTACCCCACTCTCGTACGCCCCGAGATATTGACGTATGACAAATCCTTTGGCGATTTGAGAAGCGTCAATATTTATTTCCTTAGAGATTTGTGTCGAGGAGACATACTGGCTCTCTTTTTCTTTCATTAGTTTTATATTGGACAGATACCAGGGAAGTCTGCGCAAGGTAGGCTCCGGCACTTTATCCGCCTCTTTTCGTATATAAGTGCTCATACTTCTTACAAAATTTGGTATTTTGCAAAAGTACATTATTTTTTGAGACTGACAACCCTATAACAGAAAACCTTAATAGAGATTAAACAAAACAAGGAAAACAGGCTCAAATTTTGCCCTTTTCCATAAGTTTAATACTTTTGAAAAGGATTAAAAATGACAAGTATGAAAAATAATGATTGAAAGATAGATTGAACGTTGTGTACTCCACGAATCCTGACTTCGGTTATGAAATGGATAACGATGAAGAACAGGTTACCCTCGACAAAGACAAGCAAAACCTGCGAGTTTCCATTGACAAAAAGAACCGGGGTGGTAAAGTGGTAACATTAATTACCGGATTTGTGGGTACGGATAATGATTTGAAAGAGCTAGGCAAGTTACTGAAAAGCAAATGTGGAGTAGAGCGGTTCAGCTAAAGACGGAGAGATAATGGTACAAGGAGATTTCAAGACCAAGATCATAGATCTACTCATCAAAGAAGGATATAGTAAAACCAAAGGTATAGGAGGTTAAATTAAATAATACAAGAAATGAGAAAAGTAATATTATTCTGTGCGGCAACACTATTCTCACTGTTGTCATTCGCACAAGAAAGTGATGCGGATATTGTAAAGGTAGGTGACAATATACCTGCCTTCACCCTTCATTCAACAGCAAACGGCACCATAAACTCTGCAGATCTAAAAGGGAAAGTTGTATTAATCAATATTTTCGCTACCTGGTGCAGTCCTTGCCAAAGCGAACTGGCTGAAGTTCAGAAAATACTCTGGTACTAAATATAAAAACAACAAGGATTTCTGTATGTTAGTGATCGGTCGCGAGCATACAGACGACCAATTAGCGGAATACAATAAAAAGAAAAGGGTTTACATTTCCCCTCTACGGATCCCAAACGGGAAGTTACAGGTAAATTTGCCACCAAAATGATTCCCAGAAGTTATTTAATAGACAAAGAAGGAAAAGTAATATCAGCTACTACCGGCTATGAAAATGGAGCCATAAATACGCTGATGAAGCAAATAGATAAAGCATTGAAGTAGTCCCTATCCCTAAGATATGCCTTAAAAGAAAAAAGAGTCCGGTGCAATACCGAACCCTTTTCCCAAATTTTACATATAATAAATCTGACTTTGTAAGTAGTACTTAACAAGATTTGAATCAGATTATTCAGCTTTCAGAGTGAAGCGCTTAAAGTCAAGAACCTTCAGTTCAGGATCAGCAGCTGCCAATACTTCTCTTACAGTCTTCTTAGCGTCCATAATATCTTCCTGGTTCAGCAGACAAACTTCCTTCAAGAACTTACCCAGACGACCCTTAGCGATGTTCTGAATCATTTGTTCCGGCAAATGTGCAGCTTTCTCAGCAGAAACGGTAGCAATAATTTCCTTTGCCTTAGCTATATCTTCAGCTGTAATCCAACCTTTAGCCATATTGCTTTCCATGTGGTCTTCGCTATCCACGTGAGCCGGGTTGATACTAGCTTTCTTCAAAGCAGCTTCTACAGCTTTCTGTACCTGTTCAGCTTTTGTTTTCTCGATAGCAACATCGATTTCCTTTTCCTTTACTTCTTCAGAAACACCGTCTTCATCAATAGCAATCGGATTCATGGCAGCAATCTGCATAGCTACTTGCTTAGCCAACTGTTCATCAACGTTCTTGTTAAAAGCAACAATGGTACAAAGACCGTTTCTGTTCATGTGGTTATAAACCACAGTGCTTGCGCCTTCTACAGTCATGTAACCATCCAACTCCATCTTCTCGCCAGTGATACCGCTACGGTCTGTTACAGCATCCTGTACAGTACCGTTGCCCATCGGCAGAGCTTTTACTTCGTCCAGAGTCTTGCACTTGTTAGCCACGGCAAGGTCCAGAATGTCCTGAGTCAATTTCACGAAATCAGCATTCTGAGCCACAAAGTCAGTTTCACACTTCAGAGCAATGACAACGGCATAGTCACCAGTAGTCTTAGCCAAAACGCAACCTTCAGAAGCATCACGTTCTGAACGCTTAGCAGCAACAGCTTGTCCTTTCTTACGGATAATTTCCATTGCCTTGTCGTAATCGCCTTCAGCCTCTGTTAATGCATTCTTGCAATCCATCATACCAGCTCCGGTCATTTTGCGCAGCTTGGTAATATCAGCCATAGTTACAGCCATAATAATTTCCTTTATTTAAATGAATAATAATTTTCAAAACAAAAAATGTGCCAATCTGCCAATACAATGCAGGATGAGGTAACACCACACGCCTGCACGCTAGCAAATTGGCACATTTATAGATTTAAGCCTCTTCGTCTTCCTTGATGAAGGCAGCAGCTTTCGCTGCGTTGATAGCTTCTTCATCAGACTTGTCGAGTCTTGCTTTTACTGATTTCTTCTTGCCTTTGTTTGCAGGGGAGCTTCACCAGCAGCTTCCATATCGATCTTCTCAGCTTTTTCTTTCTTCCAAACCTTCGATCATTGCAGCACAGCAAGCATCCAGGATAACTTCTACTGATTTAGTAGCGTCATCGTTAGCAGGAATTACGAAGTCAACGTTTGTAGGATCAGAGTTAGTATCAACGATACCGAATACAGGGATACCCAGACGGTTAGCTTCACGAACTGCGATATTTTCTTTCATTACGTCGATAACGAACAATGCAGACGGCAGACGAGTCAGGTCAGCGATAGAGCCCAAAGTCTTGTCCAATTTTGCACGTTGACGAGAGATCTGAAGAACTTCTCTCTTAGAAAGGTTAGAATATGTACCATCGTTAGTCAATTTATCGATAGTAGCCATCTTCTTCACAGCCTTACGGATAGTCGGGAAGTTGGTCAACATACCACCCGGCCAGCGCTCGATTACATAAGGCATATTTACAGATTGAGCTTTCTCAGCTACAACCTGCTTTGCTTGGTTTTTTTAGTAGCAACAAAAAAGAACTTTCTTGCCAGATTTGGCAATTTGCTTCAAAGCTTCAGCAGCTTCGTCTACTTTAGCAACTGTCTTGTGGAGGTCAATGATGTGAATACCATTGCGTTCCATGAAAATATAAGGAGCCATTGCAGGGTTCCACTTTCTCTTAAGGTGTCCGAAGTGGCAACCAGCTTCCAATAAAGTATCAAAATTTGTTCTTGACATCTTGTTTTTTCTTTAAATCGTTTACTTTCTTTTTTGTTTTTTCTAAACCAACCGCTGGGTAGTCTATGAGCAGAGTCCCAGTAGTTTAGATACTAAACATATTCCTCTATCAGGCAGCACATTAACGCTTGCTGAACTGGAATCTTCTACGAGCTTTCGGCTGTCCCGGTTTCTTACGCTCTACAGAACGTGGGTCACGAGTCATGAAGCCTTCAGCACGAAGTGCAGCCTTATCTTCAGCGTTCATCTTAACCAATGCACGAGCGATTGCCAAACGCAATGCCTGAGACTGGCCAGTGAAACCACCACCACACAAGTTTACCTTTGATGTCATACTTCTCAGCAACACCTAACTTGTTCAACGGTTGTTTTACTACATACTGAAGTATAGTTGATGGAAAGTACTCTGCAAGGTCTCTCTTGTTAATAGTAATCTTTCCTGTACCTTCGCTTACGAATACGCGTGCGATAGCACGTTTACGTCTGCCTAATGCATTTACTACTTCCATTATATCTTATTTATATGAATTAATATCAATCATTTTTCGGGTTCTGAGCAGCCTGTTTGTGTTCGCTACCAGCGTAAACATACAGGTTACCCAGCAATTTAGCTCCCAGGATATTCTTAGGAAGCATGCCCTTTCACTACTTTTTTTTCAGTAATCTCTCTTCGCCGTTCGGTTTAGTGATCAAACGGGCAGGAGTCATTTCTCTCTGACCACCAGGATAACCAGTATATGACAAATAAACTCTGTCATTCCATTTGTTACAACAGTCAGTTTTTACTTTGTCTGCATTGATGATAATAACGTTATCACCGCAGTCTACGTGAGGAGTAAAGTTTGGTTTGTACTTTCCTCTCAGCAATTTTGCAACTTTTGCTCCCAGACGACCTAAAGTTTGGTCTGTAGCGTCAACGATAACCCATTCTTTGGTTACGGTCGCTTTGTTTGCAGAAATGGTCTTGTAACTTAAAGTATCCACTCTAATTTTGTTTTTTAAATGTTACTACTAAAAATTTTCTTCACCACATATCAGCCTTCCCCGGACAAAGGAGGACTAACTTGCTATGAATTAATCTCTTATCATTTTGTGATAATAATCGGCTTGCAAAAGTACGGCTTTTTTCTTTGAATTGGCAAACTATTTTTGTATATTTTTCCAGTCGCCTATTCTATTGAGAGTCTTCTCAATACCCGTTATTATTCATTCCATTGAGTTTCGGATTACTTTGTATCTCTTTCAGAGGGATAGGGAAAAGTTCATGTTTACCCCTCCGTAAAATTCCGGTAAGCCGGATATGGTTTGTTCTCTTTCTGATTGACGGAACTGATCTCACCAAACAGTTTCAGAGCCTTTCCCAACACTCCCCAACGTATCAGATCATATTTGCGTTGTCCTTCAAAAGCCAGTTCGAAGCCACGTTCCCAGTAGAGAGCCGTACGGAACTTTCCTTCTGGTGTAGAGTCGTCAATGAAAGTCAGGTTATGTGTCTTTTTTCCGTGCGCTCATCATTTCATCATAATTCGCTTCTGTAATAGAAGTTGCTTCAGCACGTACGTACGCTATTCAACAAATCCCATGCTTTTTGTCTATCTGTTCCTGTTTCATTATACGCTTCGGCAGCCATCAATACCACATCAGCATAACGCAAAGGGCAATAGTTCACATCCGCATAATTGATATTCTTGTTCCATGACTCTTTCGGCATCCATTCCCGGCGCCATTTTCCTACATACCAGCTACCTGCACTTCTTTCTTTCTTTTACATGCTCTTTTTAGTACCATTCCAGGTATAACGATAGGTGCAAATAGCAACATCACGGCGTTTATCGCTCGCTTCGAAGAAGTTACGCCATTCGGGAACGACTATAAAGAAACCATTGGCACGTCCCATATACTGACTTGATTCAGATGCAGAAACTCCGGTAGGTTCCGCCACCTGCGGACCGTTATAAATCCCCCATGCTCCTCCGTTACGACGTCCTTGTGAATGATAGAAAGCAATCTCCCAAAGACTCTCCTTATTATTCAGTACCCCCTGCGAGTAGCTTTTAAAGAGTGCCTCATAACCACCATCATAAAAAAAATCATGGTACCCTTTCTTTTCAAAAGCCTCCCACTCTTTTATCACTGCATCGAAATATTCCATCCGCTTACTGTCCTCCGGACGTTTCAACTGTCCATTCGATTGAAGGCTATATCCTGCACGTTGCAAATATACACGCATCAGCAATGCACGGGCAGCCCTTGCGTCACCCGTTCGGGACTGGAAGAAGCAGTTGCCCAATCCAGATTGTTCTTAGCGAAAGTAAGGTCGGATATAATCTCGTCATAAATCACATCCCTGTCCACACGTTCACCAAAAGCAGATTCGTAGGATGATGAATAAGATGTTTTGAAAGGCACATCTCCCCAATATCTCACCAAATCAAATGCGAGGAAAGCACGCAGAAAGCGAGCTTCCGCTTCCAATGCTTTCAGACGGGTATTTTCTGCGTATCCTGTCATGCCACAGATTCCGTCAATGGTGAGGTTAGCCCGGTCGATTCCCTCATATTTCAGTTTCCAGATACTTTCAATCCACGTATTCGTGGAGTTTAGCTGATAATGTGCAATATCGTGAACCTGATTGTCAGACTGCGTACGAGCCGTATAATAGGTATCGTCTCGATGCAGGAGAAGCCATTTCGTACCAACCATAATGATTAAAGTCCGACAATGAACTATATATTCTATCACTGACATTTCCGCTTTATCTTCCGAATCGAAAATAGCGGTCCCGGTCATATTTTGAGTTAGGTTCTTCCGTCAGCAAATCCTCACAAGAGGAAAATCCTGTTGCCAATAGGGCGAATACGGCATATAATAGATGTATCTTTTTCATGATTACTATGTATTTAAAGAATTAAAATGCTACGTTGAGACCAAAAATAAAAAGAACGGCTAAGCGGATATGCCCCAAAGTCAACACCCGGTGTCAAACCGCTTTTCATCGTAGAGACTTCCGGATCGAAAACTGAATACTTGGTCCAAGTCAACAGATTATTACCGGTGGCATACAAACGCAAGTTCTTCAATCCTACCCTTGCAATCAGTTTTTAGGGAATGTATATCCCAAAGTCACATTACTTAGTTTCAAATAGGAAGCATCCTCCACTGCCCATGAATGAATATAATTGTCTCCTTGTTGAGCATCATGATAAGCAGCTACGGTTTTACCTCAGCATTCAGAGCAGCCAGTTCTCCGGGATCTGTCACTTTCTGCCCATCCGAATTGATGGTCATCCAACGATTAGAGCTATTCATCACATCCAATGCGTTGTAGTTCAAGCTACCTACCTTACTGGTAACCAGTTTGGTCGCATTCAGCACTTCGTTGCCATAGCTGAAAGTCAGGAATATACTTAAATCAAATCCTTTGTAAGTAAAAGAATTGTTCAAGCCTCCGTAGAATTTCGGTTGAGCGTTACCAATGACCGTTTTATCATTTTCATCAATCACATTATCATCTCCGGTCAAGTTCTTAAACTTCCACATACCCGGACGAATCCGGCTTTTTTATCACCATGATAAGGTATCCCATCTTTCAGGGTATAGGTCTGCGTAGAAGCATCATAATTGAAATCATCTACCTGATACAGCCCTTCGGTGATGTAACCATAGAACTGTCCTAATGGTTCTCCGACAGCAATACGATGAGTGTTTTGGTTAAAGCCGAACCTGGCTTCATAGAGTTGCACCGCCTCACCGGTCAATGCTTTCACGGAATTTTTTATTGTGCGACAGCGTCAGTGTAGTGTTCCAACTAAACTTCTTTGTAGAGAAATTCACAGTATTCACAGTCAGTTCCACACCTACATTCTTCGTTTCTCCGGCATTAATCAACATACTCTGATAACCGGAAGAATAAGGCAGCTGGGCGTTAAGCAACAAATTACTACTCTATTTATATAGAATTCGGGCGAAACAGTGATGCGTTGATTCAGAAATCCTAAATCGACCCCCATATTAAAAAGTCTTGTTCGCTTCCCACTTCAGATCGGGATTCGGTATCTGCTTGGAAGCATAACCGGGAGTAAGCTGATCTCCCATAGCTGTGATGATGGAAGACATTAAAGCAAGGCTGTTATAGCTACCGATTCTGTTGTTACCCGCCAAACCGTATCCGATACGGAATTTCAAGTCGGAGAAAACATTCAGTTTCTTTATAAAATCCTCTTCACTCACACGCCAGGCTGCCGATACAGCAGGAAAATATCCCCATTTATTATTTCTTACCGAATTTAGAAGAGCCATCCGCACGGAAAGTTGCGGAAAACAAATACTTATCGGTAAAGTCATAGTTGAGACGAGCGAAGAAAGAGAGCAGATTATCATCATAGTTTTCATCGGACGAAGCAACGGATGGAGTACCCAGACTCATATCTCCCAAAATGAACTCATCGGTAGGCAACCCACTGACACCGGATTCGAGTACACGAGTCCAGCGTTTTACAAATTCCTGTCCCAATTGCACTACTACTTTATGCTTCTTCTGAAAACGTTTATCGTAAGTCAAGACGTTAGAGGTCTGAAAACTTCCGGTCTCCGTATTCCTGATAGAGCCGTAAATACCGCTGCGTCTTCCCATAATAGATTGGTCGCCATAGAAAAGCTCCCGGCGGTAAAAGGCGATAACGCATACCCGTATTGTTGCGGAAAGTCAATCCTTTGATGATTTTGAAAGTCAGTCCGCCATTGGCTTGCAAAGTACGTGTTTCCTTATTATCTTTTTTCTTCAGCGGCGGCAATCAACGGATTCTGCATCACGTTTCCGTCTGCATCGCTTAATACAGGGTCTTCTCCTGCCAACAAATCGAGTCATTGCCACGTATACCAATGGTAGGACGGTATTGCAAAATCTGAACCATTTTATTAAACTTTGCATCTACATTGCTTCCGCCTTCATTCGTACCATTTCCGGCAACACCTGCTCCATACACTTTCAGATAATCGAAGTTGATACGTCCTGTAACGGAGAGCCGCTTATTCACTTCGCTTTTCACGCTAAGCGCAATGTTATGTTTGTCGCTGCCGCTATATACCATCGCACCTTCATCCTTGAAGTAACCATAAGACATATTGTAGTTCAACTTATCATTGCCACCGTTGACGCCTACCCGGTAATTTTGCGTAACGGTAGTGCGTCCCATCGTACGGTCCAGCCAGTCGATACCTTTACGATTGCCGTAGTTCTCATGAAGATCGACAAAACCACCATAACGATTTTTGCCATGACCGCATACTTTCCTCGGGATCAGTAGCATCTCCTAATGTTCTTTCATAATCCGCCAACACAAATTCCTCCACACTTAATACATCTAACCGCTTGGCAAGCGTACGCACACCGACATAAGAATCGAAAGTAAGAGTCGCTTTCCCTTCACTTTTCGTACCGCTTTTTGGTGGTGATTACCACTACGCCATTCGCTCCCCGGGCGCCGTAGATGGCTGTTGCCGAAGCATCTTTCAACACGTCGATACTTTCAATATCGGCAGGATCAAGGCTGGACATGCCATCTTCCGTCGGAAATCCGTCGATAATGTAAAGCGGCTCATTGCTTTGTGTAATTGATATACCGCCACGAACACGCACTGACATCGTAGCACCGGGCTGACCGTCTGTCTGTATAATCTGCACACCTGCCATACGTCCCGCTAAAGCCTTTGGATTACATCAGACGAAGGAACTTTGAGCAAATCGTCGCTTCTCACAGAAGCCACGGAACCGGTCAGGTCTTTACGCTTTACTGTTGCATAACCGATAGCTACCACCTCATCCAACAATACCGACGCAGAACTTTCATGGTCACATCAATCTGTTTTCTTCCTTTCACGGGTACTTCCATATTTTCCAATCCGATAAAAGAGAAAAACCAAGACATCTTTCTGCGGATCACTAACGGTAATGGTGTATTTACCATTGATATCGGTAATGGTACCCGTGTTTTGTTTTCCTTTCACGGTTACATTTCCTCCAATCACTTCCAAGCCTTCGTTGTCCACCACCTTACCGGCAACGGACAAATTCTGGGCATAAATGCCGGATACACCGACAAGAAGCAACAAAATGCAAATAATTCTACTTTTCATCATATTCTGTTTGTTATTTATATTCACTATGTTTCATTGTTTATCATTGATTTACTACCCAGGTAGATATGGGACTCCGGTCGGTCATTTCAACCACCTGATAAACCCCGTCTATCTCATCGTAAAGCAACGAGGGTAACCCGTATATTGTCGAGAGTAAAAATTGCCATTCAACGCAGGATTGTCTGTTCCATAACTAAATACTGCTTGTTCGGTGCGATGACTCACTGTCAGTTCCGGTGCCTTGGAAGCATCCAAAACCGCTTTGACCGTCCAGTCGCCTACATTAAAGGTATCACCGTCACGGTTAATAATAGAAACAGCCTCATCTCCTACCTGAATAATAGCCAGGAAACGGGTGGCAGAACAACCGTCAACCCGTGCAGTCAAGTGCCACTGGTTAGGATACTCCGCTCCGGTGATGGCGGGCGGCACTACGAAACGGTCCGTTTGAGACAGCGTAAAAACATGTCCTCCAAACAGTTGCGTCACTGCCACCCATCCTTGGGTTTTATTATTTGTAGACAACGTTTTTTCTTTGTTACATCCATCTTAAATTCCGTAGGACTATGCAATAACCACTCCCAGCGGACGAGCTTCCGAAGCCTCCAGTTCATCATACACAATCACCGTATGAGGATGAAGCATCAACACATGCCGGCGGTATTTAGTCAACGGGGTGGCACCGAATCCATTTTCCGGTGTCTGCTCAATACCTGCCTGCTTGAAGTAGCCAACCCACATCGGGTCATTGCTGATACCTCTGTAAGCATGTGAAGCATCCCCCAAACAGTAACTGATATGCTGTCCGCCCATAGCACGCATCACACTGCCATAACCTTCGGTAGAATAAGGTTGTCCGATGCCGTTTACCAACAGTGAATTATGCGCCCTCGTATGGCGATAGGACATCAGATTATGAGCATCGCTGAAATTCTGATAATAGCCCGTACTGCGATACACATCGACACCTTTATACAACAGGTTAAAAGCATTCTGACTGGCAGTAGTGTGACTGCCGGACCCGAATGTACTGGAACGGAACGAGAGCGCAAGATCCTTTCCCGTATCTTCCGGAGCACTGTGCATGGCTACTTCACCAGCGTCTTTATACCATACCATTTTATCAGCCCCGGCAGGAAAAAAGCAGTGTTGTAATCCTGATCGGTGCACATCCGGTAAAGACGCAATTCATAATCCCGACGCAACAGGTCCCGACATTCTCCGGCATACCATCCGGCATAGGAATTACCGTTTCACATGCCAGATAGTCAGCAAAGGCGGCAATCAGACGGTTGGGTTCACTCCCCTTTTCACTACTGTCACCAAAGCCGTTGCTTTTCGATCCCGGCGGGCAAGTATAAACCAACGAACGTCCGGCATTCTGATACCACGGATGTGATAGAAAATCGTACCGACTGATAAATGAAAGAAGAGACGGCATATACGCCAAAGTCAATATATTGGCACTGAAATAACCGGTACCATTGTGCCATATACCGTCGCGATTGAACCCGGAGGCAGGAGCGCGGGCTGTCCATAATTCGTAATAATACTCCATCATGGGCAGCACTTCGGAAGAATAAGCCGGTTTGTCGTAAAGCGACAAAGCCACTTGAAAGAGGACACGCATATTCTGCTGCCAAAAATGATTATCAAAGAGATGGTTTTCCTGAAAACCGCAATTTACCTTGTAATAGTAACGTGCCACACGCATCATCAGTTCTTCGGCAGCAGTACGATCGGAAGCAGACAAGTTATTATAAAGCAGATCGTAGGCTGCAACAAGACACCATGCGATGTTGCTGGCAGTAAAGTTGGATGCAAAAAGTTGTCCGTCAGCAGGGGAGCGACAATCAACGCTTCGAGAAGCCGACGTAACTTTTCGGCATAAATTTCTTTTTGGGTTAAATGATAGGCACTGATAAAGATAAGTGGCATGTTGCCGGAGACTCTTCTGCACGGCTATATAAATCAGTCATTCCGGTGTATTCGGCTTTCAATGCCTGTGAAGCACGACTTTGTAGTTCTGCATATTCAGGGTGTGAAGTGACACGGTTACGAGCCTCTCCGATACGGTCGTCTAAAAACAGTAAATACGAGGATGCAGACGGGGAGCATTTGCTAAGAATGTCTGAAAAGGAGGTGTTACAAATTCCGGTGTATCATTCTTTACTTCGAAACGATAGATAGCACTCCATTCACCGGGCGTAGTTCCATTAAGATTGGTGGAACGAAAGCGCCAATACCATGTGCCGACCTCCAAACGACGATGAAGATTATACATACACCATACCTGCGGTGCGGAAAGTAGCGTTTCGGAACTGCTGAAATCTTCAGTACGTGAAAGGGAAAATTGCAGTCTTTCGCCCGTCTTCATGGCTTGAGGAACAATAAGAGGAGCAGGATTCAGATACAATTCATTATCTGCTTTGGGATAAGGTTGCGTCCGTATCTTATCCTGATAGGCATCGGGAATTCCGGCAGGCGTCTCTGGCTGCGTACTGTCCGGTTCGGGCAGCGAGTCAGATGTACAGCTACAGAACAACTGTACCATGAACAAAAAAGAAAAACCGATAGGTGAAATGTGGTGTGCATATTATTTTCTTTTCTAGGTATAAGATTAGAGGGCTATTTTCAAAAGTTTCAATGTAAGAAGAAGGTAAAAGCGGGATGGGGGATCCCACTTTACTTGAACTTCTATTGAGTAAGGTCGATTATTCAGTGACTATTTAAAGATTGTAATCATTGGGCGGCAAAGAGAACTTTCTGCGAACTACCCAGTAACTTTCAGACTACTTGCTTTTGCATCCAGCACCTGCTTAGTTGTTTTATCCACGTTAATGATTACACCGGAAATATCTTTACTTCTATTAATCGTACAAGAGGCATAATATACGGACTCAATAGGATCCCGGTCAAACATTACACCATTTTCAAATGCAAATTCCGGCATTTCTCTGAAAGCTTTGTCCACCAGTGGGCTCTACCTCTCTATTTTAAATAACATTCCCATGAATTCACCTAATTGATCCACTGTAGGAATATACCATGAACTCAAACTTTCACCATCAAGCGGATGTTCATTCACCCAGCTATTATAAGTTGTCATAAATGCAACTTCTCCAATACCTGTAAGTAAAGTCTCTGTAGCCTGTGTTCCATTAGTTACTGTTGCATCTGTTGTAACTAAAGAGCTCATTGCGGCATTACTAAGAACCTGACGACCAGCCGCTACATTCTCAATCGCTACCGCATATCCGGCAATTGTCTTGCCCTGAAGTGCTACAGGATAATTAGCCGGCACATCACTACCGATAGCCTCCATTTTGAAAACAATACCGACAGCATCCGCTGCATCACGTACCACTTTACCTTCTGCATTGATATAACTACCAACCTTCATTTCCAACGCTTCATAATCCGGGTCTACTCCTACTTCAATGTCAAAGTTGCCATCTCCGATTTCAAATTTAGCCATAATCTGCATATTAGCATCCAAAGGTAATGTATTTTGCCGGTATTTTAATCTCTTTACTATATCCGCCACTCAATGCCATGGTTATTTCTTCTGTAAATTTACCTACATTTGAAGGAGCAAAAAAAAAATTAGCGAACCAATTGCCATCCGCAGAAGCAAAACCTGCATTTGTATAAGTCACAGGAGTCGTAGCAGAACATTTACCCTCTAAAATATCATATCCACTCAAAGCGTTATATTTTATTTCCAGTTTATCAGCTGCCGCAGCTACTTCCGGATTCTTCGGTTTTACGCTCACATTGGCAAACGGCCGCTTCAATGTCACACTGGCATTAGCAATCGTTTCCAATTTTCCGCAGAAAGCGTCGCTGGCTGCCATCAACGCATCATTTGTCAGATCGAATGATGATGCAGTATTATATCCTACTGCTCTCAAATCAGCAGTGTTATATACTTTATTAGCGGCACCGCTTTCCGGTACATATTCAGCCCAAAACAATGCTTTCGACACTTCTTTTTTGTTCATCTACAGAAATAGTGAAAGATACCTTACCGTCTGTAATCGGTTTAGTTACCTGATCGCCTATCTTATTGCCATCAGCATTCAGTAATTGCATGATACATTGCATCGTATAACCGTCAGGAATGGTAACCCGCACGGCTAAAGACGTTATTTACAGGAGCCTGTACAGAGATAGTAACAGGAGCATTGATTTCTGTTCCGTTGTCCGAAACGATTTCTTCTTGTCCACAGGATACGAAAAGCACTACGAACAAAGCCATTAGCGAATAAAATAAGTTCTTTTTTCATGATCTTAATTGTTTTATGGTTAAGCAATTCTTAATTGATTTATCTATTTTATAATTCTCCAAGGTCTACTTCCAGATCACCGTCATAATCGGGGTCGATCCCTATTCCTCCATTGGCATCGGAAGTCAGAAAGTTACCGCGTACCGTTGTGTTTTTGCCCCGTTCACAAGGAATACGGAAAGCAGTACGTGCCAGCACTTCATTCTTCTCATTCAATATTTCGAGGCTCTACAAGAATAGAAACGGTTTCTCCGACATCGGTCAACACATAGTCGAATCCCAGTTTCAGTTCTTTCGTACCATCGGCAGGGCGTTCAAAGGACTTTATATTCCATGTACATGAGCGAGTTCTTGGGTACATCGTCCCACAAATTGTAGCCGGTAGGCAAATAATCACTGTACTTCACACGAGCGGTAAAACTTTCACCTTTCAGTCCGCCTGTGGACAGTTTATTGAGAAATGTTGCCACATCTTTAGCCACCAGTTCATAGCGTGCTACGGGGCGATACAGTTCAACGTCAAGACTTGTTTCAGGCTCCCCAATGATTGCGGAAAGAAGTCAGGTCTGCCATACCAGAAGCAGCAAAAACATCTTTATAGCGGCTATTCCCTATATACTTTCCGGCAGGAAGGATAAAAAGCCAGATTCTTGGCATCGTAAACAAGTCCCTGTTCAGGTGTCTCCGCATTCACATAATCGCCACACCAGGATGCGGGTAATTACGGGCGTGCAGAGCTTCATACTAACAGACAGACTGGCACGGTTAAAATCCTCTTCATATACCGTTTGCCGTGCCGCCACCTGTCTATCCAGATAGGCTTCTACGATGAAACGACGCAGATAAGTTAGTTTCCGACGCACGGGTGATGGTCACCGGTGCTCTTTCTGCCAAACTTAGATTCATTGCCAGATTAAGGTTGAGTGTTACAGCTTGTCGGGTCCACTCCCAGTTCTCCTTCGGGGAGTCATTTCCGGTTCTTCGTGCAGGCTGCATCCATTCACCAGCAAGGTGATGAACAACAAGAAAGTGCACTGTGCCAGTATATATAAATTTCTTCTCATATTGTTATCTTATTTATATGTATGTTCCTATCTAAGGTTAGAAGCGGTAGACCAACGATGCTCCCACACGGGTTATCCCCCAGTAATGACGGACACGCGTATCCAGCTGTGCGCCAAGTTGTCACATTATAATAGGTGTTATACTTCATGTTGGCATATCCCACTCCCAGATTAAAATCCGCTCCCCAGTGTCTGGAAAGAGGGAGTTTGTAACCGTAGCTTATTCCGGCTCCCAACAGCGGACGATCCGTATCTTGATAACGGTCATCGTTCCACTTTACGTTAAACCATGCCACGTGGGCGTGCAGTCCGACAAAAGTGTCCCCCGTCCTGTTTCATTTCCTATCCACCAGCGGGCTTCAGGTTGCAATGCTACCGTACGCACGCCGTGCTTATCCCCAAGTCCCACAAACTGCAAGTCAACGGCAACTCTACCGTGATCTTTTTTATGCACCTGCATTTCCACGGCAAGGTTCAGCAAAGCACAAGCATCATATATTACATTCGTTTTTCAATGCCAGATAGCGTTGACCATCAAAGGCAGCCGCTTTCTTTCCTGCATTCTCTTTTGCCGGATTGGCGTTTATCCTCCTCCTTTTTTGAAGAAAGTCGCAACTGCTGTTTCCTGCTTTTTCCCCGCCGGGCTTGTAAACCGTAGTTTCCTCCGGAGCTGCCGAAGTCTGTACACGGGGTTTACCGGGAGTCTGTGCCGACAAGACGGTTATGCCCGATAATGCAGCCAACAGACATATAGTTCTCATATTAAAAGTAGAGTGTCTCATATATTCGTATCTTTCATGTTCATTGATCAGATTTCCAGTTCGGGCACTGTATCCCTCATTACCGTTTCGTACCCATCCTCATTGATGACAGTAGCTTCACCTTTATAAGTGATATTCACCTTCTCTTGAGTGCTGCGGATAAAGAATGAAGGAGCACCGTCGGATTTCAGGTTAACACTGATCAGCCATCCGCCCACTTTGATACGTCCGTCGGACAAGATTTCGGGATCTTTGGCAGGATATTTCAGTGCATGTGTATTGATAACAGTGGCAAAACGATATACTTGTGCCTTTTCCGATGTAGCGGTGAAATGCCAGTGATTAGGATACTTCTTGAACACCCCTTTGTCATCAGCACGTAGCCAGTTGACTGCCGGATAGAAAAAAACGGCTCGTCGTATCTGTCTTCTGCAATGTTCCGGTGGAGAAAAGATAAGCGTCTGATGCTCCTCCGCGGTTCGTGGCTTGAATATGCACGAAGCGATGATTCGATTGATCCACTGTCATGGGATTTTCTGTGGTATGCAGCAAATAACTCCAGTTTACAGGTTCGTCTGCCACGAGTTCGTCATAGATAAAAAGATGAGTCCTGTCTTTTCCCAAATTGACAATATGACGGCGGAAAGTTTTCACATGGTTCTCATCCCAGCCATTTTCGGGCGTATAATGCACCTCCGACTGTTCGCCGCGTGTCAGCCAAAGCGGTGAAAATCACTTTTCCGTAAGCATTGGAAGCATCACCCAGCACATACCCGATCTTCTCGCTGGCATAATAACGGGAATCCATCCATATCCTTCCGTACCGATACGTTGTCCCATACCGTTCACCAAAATCGTATTGTGAGCACGTGTGGCACGATGGCACAACATACTATGTACGTCGGTAAACTCAATATGGTGTCCGCTACTGTAAAATAATGGTTTTCCACCATAGAACGTATTGAAAGCATTCTGATTGGCAAGTGCATGAGAGGTAGAACCATAAGGGCTTGACCGGAAACTCCACATCGCATTTCCACCTACTCTGTCCCAGTTCGTCTGGAAAGAGGCAAGTCCTGTTGCGGGGAAGACGTATCCTGCAGGGAGTGCTGTCAATCCTTCACCTTCCGGCAGAGGTTTATCACATTGCAGGCGGAACCAGGCCAGATCACCGGGCTTACTCAACAAGGCTTTCTTCATATAATCCGGTTCCACTTTCAATGTGCGGCGTACGAAATCAGCGGCATAAGTGTTTCCGGTAAGGCGTGCCAGCGCATCCAAATATCCTATACGGATACTGTTTGGACGTCCCCACATTCTGATGCGAACTTCCGTTTCCTCCGGATTTGGAAAAAGGAGGTTGCTGGAAGATGGTATACATGATATTTCCCTGATACCAAGGATCGGAAAAGAAGTCGTAACCGGTCAGTTTGCTATAATAGTAAGGCACTTCTACTAATGTACGGGTGTTGACCGTAAAGTAAGAATCGCCATTGTGCCAGCCACCGTCTTTGTTCAGAATCCGGGGAAACGTGCCAACCATACGTTATAACAGTAATCCACCCATGTATCGGCTTCAGGCAGATCGCCATATACACTGAATGCCGCCATTGTAAGGATGCGAAGTGTCATCTGCCACACATGATTGTCGGCGATGTGGTTCTCCATCCTGTTATTAAAGTTCTCATACATTTCACCACCTTTATTTTTGATGGCTTCCAGCAATGCTTTCTTTTGTGATGTATTCAACCGGTCGTAGAAAGAATCATAAGCCATAGAGCAGAGAGACAATAAGCTAGAAGCATTAAAATCTCCTTTCACATTCTTATCTTTATCCCAGTCGGCATGATAAATACCCGTTTGATAGCTTCGTCAGCATAGTTAGTATCCTGCGTCAGCAACCAGGCCCGTATCAATGCTTCGGTATTTCCCTCTTCCGCATCGATGATGCGACGGCTTTCACGAGTGAGGTATGAATTTATCTGCATCTCGTTCTTCAGATTCTTCACCTGCGAGAGACATTAATATCTTTCACTGATTTCATTGGATTCTGAAGTACCTGATCTGCACGCTCAAGATACCATTGCCTTTCTGCCTTTTTTGTTTGCTGTGATTTATAAAGTCCTTCCATTCGTTCTTCATGATCCACACACGCGGATGGTCGGCAGGTAGTTTTGCCAACACTGTTTTTTTCAATGAAGGCGGACAGAATTTGCCCGAACGATCTTCTACGGTGACTTGCTGGGTGCTTCCCCAAGTCACTTGTCCGTTTTCTACATAACCGAACTGCCAGTACCATCCCCCGCGCAAGCGGTTGTTCCGGATTATAGAACTACCAAACGAGTTTCCACCTGAACAACTCCGGACTTCAATCCGGCATCCTGCGAATAACGTAACCGATAGGTAATCTTCGTTTTATCTACCTTCTTTTACTTTGTGTTCGAATCCATCCAACGGACTGTCCTGCGAGTTCATGTCCGAACGGGCGGCCATTGGAAAGAAACCGCACGATCATTTACCACCGCTTTATCAAGAGGATAAGGAGTGGCACGCATTTCATGCATCAACGTTGTTTCCGTCAACTTGATGACTGCTTGTTTTTGCGCATGTGTCATCTGTGCAGCCACAGACAAGATTACGAATGAAATCAATAATACTTTTTTCATGATATCAAATGATTGGTTTTTTCTGTAGGCAAATGTAGATAAACTGTCCGAAACGGAACTTTCAATTCATTTCTTCCTTCTCTGATACTGTCTAACAGGACTTTGTTTTCGTTCATTTCAACTTAAAATTCGTCCAAAACAAGCGTTACAGGAAGCTACAAAAGAGGGTAAAAGGGTAAAATAGCCCCCAAAACGGAATGACTGGAATTGATAGAAAAATGAAGGTTATTAGTTCTTGTTTAGGTTTTTCACCACAGAGGACACGGAAGACACAGAGGTGAATTTGTTTTATGACTTACGATTGCGACCCTAATTTTGATGCGTAATCCTCTACTATAAAGTTGAAAAACTATAAAAACATCTGCCACCTGCAACCAAACGCGTGTAATTCACTAGTTAATAGATAGTTGTAACGTTGCAGATACCTGTGGCAGATAGGTTGCAGATCAAAGTATCTGCCACACAGTATAAGCCTTACATAAGCTAATTCTCTATGGGTACAAAAGTTTATTGTATACATTAACTTCCCGTTTCCAGGCGGGGAACTGTCGTTTCCGGCATTAGAAATTACAGTTTCCACGGCAGGAAACGAGAGTTTCTAAGGCAGGAAAACGACAGTTTCTAAGGCGGGACACTACAGTTTCTACGTAAGGATACTGTCGTTTCCCCGTAGAGACCACAAATTCTCCATAGAGTCACCCCAATTATCCCATAGCTTTGCACAAAGGAATCAAGGCTTTTTCTTTGATTATATAACGCGTTGCAGATACTTTATCTGCAACCTATCTCGCCACAGTATCTGCCACGTTCCAACTATTTGTCAATTAGTGCATTACACGCGTTTGGTTG
>VOFJ01002898.1_pt1 | contig 25822 bp, 43 predicted proteins | sample 5384081 | NCBI WGS metagenome assembly VOFJ01 (sample SAMN12384729, study PRJNA508395) | human gut metagenome | isolation source: healthy gut I | host: Homo sapiens | reverse complement strand
GCCCACGGCCATTTCCGTGACCATGGGAGGCCAGGCCACAGAGAACTTTACTTACGATCCGTCTACCGGCAGTGTGGCAGTGCCTCAGGTGACCGGCGATCTGATGATTTCCGGCGACGGCGTTTTTGATTGGTGGCCGGACCATCACTTATGAGCTTGACCATTTGAGTCACGACGGACCCACGGAGTATGTCTCTGGACAGGACTTGGTTCTGTACCTGACCCCGGAGGAGGGTACCTCCTGCCGGAAACGGTCTCTGTCACCGGCGACCAAGCGGTCATCCGGTTTACCTACAATCCCGACACCGGCTGCCTGAGCATCCTGAATGCCACCGGCAATCTCATCATCCAGGCCCAGGCCCGGTCCACTGCAGCTGCCGAGGTTGCCATTGCCATTGATCCCACGGAGCTGACGGTGGACAACAAACCTGGCCAGAAGGGGCAGTTCACTGCCATCGTCACAGGCACCGACGATATGACTGTGACCTGGTCTGTGGACGGCAACACCAGTGAGGCAACCCGGGTCGAAAACGGTCAGCTCTTCCTGGGCGGGAACGAAACGGCAACAATTATGACGGTGACCGCCACGTCCCATGCAGACCCCACCAAGAGCGCCTCCGCCACGGTTTACGTGGTAGAAGCGAAGTACACAATCACAATCGGCAAAATGACCCACGGCGCCGTTACCGCCGACCCGGTAGAGGCAACCAAGGGGCACCCTGGTGACTCTGACGGTTCTCCCGGAGGAAGGGTATGCCCTGAAGGAGGGCTCCCTGAAGGTCAATGGCACGGCGATTGAGGGCACCACCTTCACCATGCCCGATGAGGACGTGGTGATCACCGCAGAGTTCGTCAGCGAGGCCGAGGACCTTCTGGCCGCCGCCGAGGCTGCCAAGCGGGCCGCAGAGGACGCGCAGAAGAAGGCGGAGGAAGCAAGAATCGCCGCAGAGGAGGCCCAGAGGGCCGCCGAGGCCGCCGCCGGCTCTGCTGCCGATGACAAGGAAGCCGCCCAGGCTGCCAAGGCCGCTGCGGAGGCGGCCAGGGACCAGGCCAAGCTGGCCGAGGACGCCGCCAGGGCCGCTCAGGAGGCGGCAGAAGCTGCAGCCAAGGCTGCTGAGGAATCGAACCAGGCGGCAGCCAAGGAGGCGGGAAGGCCGCAGAGAAGGCCCAGAAGGCCGCCCAGGAAGCCGCCAACGCCGCCAAGTCCGCCAGGGAGGCGGCCGAGGCGGCCGAGGCCGCTCAGACCGCCCAGGGCAAGGCGGAAGAGGCCCAGAGGAAGGCGGAGGAGGCCCAGAAGGCTGCCAAGGAAGCCGCTGAATCTGCCGCCGAGGACAAAGGACCGCTGCCGAGGCGGCCCGTGTGAAGGCAGAGGAGGCCCAAAGGAGGCGGAAGCCGCTCGGGACGCTGCTGAGGAGGCGAAGGATGCGGCAAACGCCGCCCGGGACGCCGCAGAGGCGCACAATCTGGCTGCAGCGGAGGAGGCCCGGAAGGCTGCAGGTGAAGCCGCCAAGGCTGCGACCTCCGCTGCGGAAGCGGTGGAAAGCGCCAAGCTGGCCGCTCAGGCTATGGTGAAGGCCCAGGCTGCCCAGCTGCCGCCGAGGAGGCAGCCCGGGTAGCCAAGGAGGCCCAGGAGAAGGCGGAAGAGGCCCAGAGGAAGGCGGAGGAAGCCGCCGGCTCCACAGCCGAGGACAAGGAAGCCGCCCAGAAGGCCGCCCAGGAAGCCAAGGGAGGCAAAGGAAGCCGCTGAGGCAGCCCAAGGCGCTGCGGAAGAGGCGCAGAAGGCAGCCGAGACGGCCCGGAAGGCCGCTGAAGACGCCAATCTGGAGGCTGCCGCCTCCGCTGCCCTGGCTGCGGAATACGCCCAGAAGGTGACAGAAACCTACAACGAGATCGTCCAGATCAAGGCGGAGATGGTGGAGTTCCTGGCAGATGCCCAGAAGGCGGCGGAGAAGGCCGAGGAAGCCCAAAAGAAGGCGGAGGAAGCCGCCCTGGCCGCCGCCAAGAGCCAGGCTCTCATTGAGCTGGCGCTGATGGACACCACCGGCTGCAACGCCGAGCAGAAGGAAGCAGCAGCCGCCGTTCTGGCGGCAGCCCGGGAGGCCATCCAGGCCGCCGAAACCCGGGAGGAAGTGGCCGCTCTGCTGGCAGAGGCCCAGGGAGGCCATGGAAGAGGCCATGAACCTGGTGTGCGCCTCCGACCTGTTCCGGGATGTGGCAGAAAATACCTGGTACCATGAGGGCGTGGACTACATGGTGCGCCAGGGCTATATGGACGGTATGGGAGGAGGCCTCTTTGGCGTGAACGGGACCATGACCCGTGGCCAGATGGTGACGATTCTGTACCGGATTGCCGGGAAGCCCAGTGTGGAAGGCCTGGAGAATCCCTTCCGGGATGTGGCCGGGGGCCGGTACTACACCGATGCCGTAATTTGGGCAGCAGCCAACGGCATCGTAGAGGGTATGGAAGAGGGCGTGTTTGCCCCCGAAGGCGCCGTGACCCGGCAGCAGGTGGCAGTGATCCTGTACCGGCACAGCGGCGCGGAGGCCGGGAACGAGGATCTGCTGAGCAGCTACCCCGATGGGAAACAGGTGGCTCCATATGCCAGGCAGGCCATGAACTGGGCAGTGTCCCAGGGCCTGATCCGGGGCGTGGAGAACGGAGAAGTGACCACCCTGAGCCCCGCCGCCACAGCAACCCGGGCGCAGATGGCGACCATCTTCCTGCGTTACCTGGAGCAGCAGGGCTGAGAACCTGCCATTCATAAACATTTTCAGTACAAGGCGGGCCCGGGACATGCCGGGCCCGCCACCCTTCGGTAACCGCTGGTACGCCCAGGATGCTGCACCTGACGTCCTGGGGCCCATGGAGGCACAGGGAACCACGGTGCGCCCCTACGGGCTTCTGGCAGATCCGTCAGCCAGAAAATGGGCAATTTTAAGCGTTACACGGCAGTAGGGGCGCACGGGAGGCAAAAGTCCGCCGGAGGATTTGAAATTTTTCTGGCAATTTTTCAACAGGTCAACTATAATAGGAGCAGAAAGCAAAAATTAAAAAAGGGCCCGTGGCATTGAGCCGGCCCTGAGCTGAAACAAAAGGGTGATCGTTTGGACATCACATTTTTTACACGACCGCAGCTTCATATGGAGGCGACGGAGCTGATTTATCTCACCATGCACCAGGAGCGCTATGAGGACCTGAAACAGAGAATTCTCCTGACTTATGGTGCAAAGTATGACAAAGAGCAGGAGCAGGAATTCTCTGCCGCGCATGGACTTCCTGACCCAGCTGCAGGAAGATACGGAGGCGTTGCTGGATTTCAGGAGCCCCGATTGCGGTATTTTTTTGAACGGCATGCCACTGGAGGCTCCGGCCATTGTTGCCTGGCGACGGTTTTGGTAAGCAGTTTCAATGACATCCGACAGGAGGATTTGCAGCAGGCAGCACAGGCCATGGAGGAGCGTTGGAGGCTCCTGAGCGGGCCGGGGTTTGAGATTTCAGAGATCTCTTACAGCGGCCTGACCTACTGCCGGTGCCCTCAGGACCAGACGCCGCCGCTGCATGAGCAGATCAACCGGCTGGAATGCGCGCCGGAATTTAAATGGAAGATTATGACGGCCCTTTGCTCATATGAAGCTTCCCTCCGGGAGCTGCTGTCACTGATGGAGCCGGTTCTGGAGCTGCTGCAGGGGAACTGGGAAAGCTGGAGCCTCTTCTGGAGCCCGTATGCCTACTGGAGGACCTGTTTGGAGGGCAATTCTCTGGAGGAACTGCTGCCGCGCATCGGCCCCGGCCAGGGGGGAGCCCCATCTGGACCGCCAGAAGATTACGGTACGTTTTTTTGGCGAACCCCGTGCAACCGCATGTTTTTGGGGAAAATTGGGGAGTTCCAGGGGAAATTGTGGCCTATATCGGCATCATAGTGGAGCTTGACGACGCGCCGGATGGCAGTCAGGCCAGCGACCAGGTCATTTGCTCCATGCTCCGGGCCATTGGTGACAATAGTAAGTTTTCCATTTTGAAGCTCCTGCGAAAGGAGCGAATGTACGGCCAGGAAATTGGGGGAGCGGCTGGGTCTTCACCATGGCACCGTATCCCGCCACCTGAGCAGCCTCTACCGCAGCGGCCTTGTGTCCATGGAGAAGGGCAACGGCAGAGTTTGCTATTATACCATCAACCGGAAAGGGCTCCGGCGGTTACTGGAGGTTTTGGACCAGGTCTTTCTGGAGGAGCCGGCCGGGCCCCAGGAAGAGGAAATCCAGGAGAGCCTCAGCGTCCCAGGAGATGAGACGGGTTGAAGGCGCTTTCAAAAATAATCGAAAAAAGTGCTGCTGTTCTACAATGGTTTCCATCATAGAACGGCAGCCTTTTTTGCTATGGAAATGTCACAGGGCGCTGGTGGTAGGAGCCGAAGCCCGGGTTTCCTGGGCCCACAGGTAGTTGCAGACCATGCAAAGGGAATTCCCTGGGGGTGGGGGGGTTAGAACCGGGTGGCCGGCAATGACGCTGAAGAGGGATGGGTTGAGCCGCCAAGCTCGAGATACAGCATTGCGGATCCCCGGGACACGGCAATGGGGGTGCATTGGCATTGAACGGCGGCGGCAGGGTAGAGGCGCCGACTCAATGCTTGCAACAGCTCTGGGTCCTGACAAGCCAGGGTCACGGTGGTGAAAACATAGTCATGGCATTGGTAAATGCGGTAAATCCCCAATCGAAATAAGATATCACTAAGCTGCACGGCATATTCCTCCTGTTTAAACAGTAGATACAACAATTTTAGCGTATTTTCGCGCTTTTGTATAGGGGTCGCGGAAAATCGACAAAAACTCGGAAGATAGAGCAAGTTCGCGTTTGCGCTTCACCCGCCACGGGGGGATCGGAAGCGTCTTCCGTCTCTTTTTTTGGGAGTCGTCATATTCAACAAAAATGCCCCCTGTTTTTCGGGAGGTTCTGTTGCAACTTCATAGATTTTTAACACCAAATTGACGCCGACTTGTGCTATAATAAACTAAGAGAAAACCGGGCCGGGCCCAATTAAAGGAGCGAGGCCATGAATATTTTGTTTTTCCTGACACCCAAGAGTATGTGCGCTTATCTGGAGGATAAAAAGTACATTGCGCCAGGCCCTGAGCGGATGGAGGTTGCCGGGTATGCCGCGCTGCCCATTCTCAACGAAAAGGGCGAGTACTGCGGCACCCTGACAGAGGGGGATATGCTCTGGGCGGTGAAAAATTTATGCGGGATGGACCTGCGGCAGACGGAAAACCATCGGATTATGGAAATCGCCCACCGGCGGGACAATGTGCCGGTGAGCGTTACCACCAGCATGCAGGATTTGATCAACCGTGCCAGTGAGCAGAATTTCGTTCCGGTCATTGACGATAAAAACACCTTCATCGGCTTGGTGACACGCCGGGCCATTATGCGCTATTGCCAGCAAACCATGGCGATGGAGGACTGAGGCTTTTCTGGTTTTGTACATGCGACACAGCTGCCCCAAAGGCGCTCCCTGGCGGACCCAGGGAAGCCTTTGAGGCAGCTTTTTTACCATGCAAAGCCCATCATTCCGGCAAAGACGCAAGAGCTTCTCCGGGATTTGCCCCCGTTTTTTTCCTGCTGCCGGGCCACGGTTTGGGCCCGGTCCATGGCTTGCAGAAGAGCGGTCATCTCCCCACAGGCGGAGTCCACCTCGGCCTTGAGCTCCCGGGCGGATAGCCGCAAAACGCCGGTGCGGAAAGCAGAGAGCTGAATGAGGCTGTCAGAGGTGGCGACCCAGACCCGGTCATGCTTACCGATGCCCCGGACCAGGGACTCTATATACATGTCGCCGGTTTCGTTTTCCCGGGTGTAGACCACATAGAGATTGTGATATTGGAACCGCTCGCCCCGGCTGCCCTTGACCCGATAGCCGTCAAACACCAGGATGACCTCCGGTTTTTGTAGCCGCAGTAGTTGCTTAGGATGTCCATCAGCTTGTTTCTGGCGGATTCCAGGTCCTCCCCGGGCCAGGGAGGCCAGTTCCTCCCAGGCAAAGAGAATGTTATAGCCATCTACAATGAGATACTCCTTCCGGGGCGGCAGCGGCTCCGGCTTGGCAATGGCGGGAGGGGGACTGGGGACTGATACACCGGGCGGCGGATGGGGCCGAACTCCCGCTCCATTATGGCTTCCAGCTCCCGGTCGTCCAGGTTCCCTCGCCGTGGTGGCGGAGCCTCGGGGAGAGGGGCGGGCGCAGACAGGATTCCAGATGCATATAGGCGGGGACCTCCTGCCACTTGACAGGGAAGCCTGCTCCATGGGCACAGAAGACGGAGTCCGGGGGAGTTGTCCAAATCTGCCTCCGGGTCATAGCCGGTTTCTGCCACGATCTGTTCCTGATTCCGGCAGGGAGCGTAGCCGCCGGGAGAGCAGCTGAGGTGGCCCCGCCCCGGGTGTAGGCTGCGACCTCCATGGCGTAACTGCCCAGGGCGGAGACGGGGACCGAGCCGGTGAGGACGGCCAGCTCCTCTGCCTGCCTCCCTGGGAAAAGGAGGCGGACATGGCCCGCAAATCCCCGATGGCCCGGCCCACCTGGGCCTGGGGCAGGCTCAGACGGAAGTGGTAATAGGGCTCCAGCAGGATACTTTCCGCCTGCATCAGCCCCTGGCGCACCGCCCGGTAGGTGGCCTGGCGGAAGTCGCCGCCCTCGGTGTGCTTCACGTGGGCCCGGCCTGCCACCAGGGTGATCTTCATGTCCGTGATGGGGGAGCCGGTCAGCACCCCCAGGGGGGTCTTTTCCCCGGAGATGGGTGAGGATGAGCCGCTGCCAGGACCGCTCCAGCACATCTTCGCTGCACTGGCTGTCAAAGACCAGGCCGCTGCCTTGGGGGAGGGGCTCCAGCAGGAGGTGCACCTCGGCGTAGTGGCGCAGAGGTTCAAAGTGTCCCACACCCTCCACAGGGGCGGCTATGGTCTCTTTGTACAGGATGCGGCCTTCCTCCACCTCAATGGCTGTATCGAACCGCTCCATGACCAGGCTCCTGAGGACTTCAATTTGGACCTGTCCCATGAGCTGGGCCCGGATCTCCCCAGGCGGCTGTCCCAGACAATGTGGAGCTGGGGGTCTTCCTCCTCCAGCTGGTGCAGCTTAGGCAGCAGCTGGGCCGGGTCACAGCCCTGAGGAGGACGAAGCCGGTAGGCCATCACCGGCTCCAGAAGGGGCGGAAGGGCGCCGGCTTCTACCCCAGGCTCTGGCCCGGGTGGGTTTGGGAGAGGCCCAGTACGGCGCAGATGCAACCGGCAGGGGCCTGCGTACCGGTCTCAAATTTGGCACCGGAATAGAAGCGGAGGCTCTTTGATCTTTTCCTCCAGCCGCTCCCCGCTGGGCAAGCAGTAAGACAGAGGCGCGCGCACCCGCAGGCAGCCGCCGGTGACCTTTAGGTAGGTCAGGCGGTTGCCCTGGGCGTCCCGGCCGATCTGGTAGACCCGGGCGGCAAATTCGGAGGGATAGGCGGGAGGCATGGCAAGCCTCTCCAGGCCCAAGAGCAGCTCCTGCACGCCGCTCAGCTTCAGGGCAGAGCCTGGAAAGCAGGGGAAGAGCAGCTCCCGGGCAATCAGGGCGGCCAATTCCGTCTGGGGGACCTGGCCGGTGCGAAGATAGACCTCCAGAGCCTCTTCGCTGCACAGAGCGGCCTCTTCAGCGATGATCTCCGGGGACTGGGAGAAGTCGATGCATCCGTCGGAGAGCTGCCGCTTTAGCTCCCCCATGAGGCGGTCCCGGCTGGCTCCAGCCAGGTCCATTTTATTGAGAAAGAGAAAGGTAGGGATGTGGTACCGGCGCAGCAGTTGCCCACAGGGTTTCCGTATGAGCCTGGACGCCGTCGGTGCCGCTGATGACCAAAATCGCGTAGTCCAGCACCTGAAGGGTGCGCTCCATCTCCGCCGAGAAATCCACGTGTCCCGGGGTGTCCAAAAGGGGTGAGAGCCAGGGTCCCGGCTTGCAGCCGGGCCTGCTTGGAGAAGATGGTAATGCCCCGCGCCCGCTCCAGGCTGTGGGTATCCAGAAAGGCGTCCTGGTGATCCACCCGGCCCAGCCGCTTCAGCCGGCCGGTTTCATACAACATGGCCTCTGAGAGGGTGGTTTTTCCCGCATCTACATGGGCCAACAGACCGACGCAAATATGTTGCTCCGGCGCGCTTTTTGATGAACGGTCCATTCCGGACACCTTCTTCCTTCGTGTTCTATGGATTACCTGGGACCTGCTGCTGTGGAAACGTACTTGCCGGTGTTTTATCAAGCCGCAGGAGGGAAATTTGCACATGATTGTAAAGGTTCCTGCGCAGAATGTCAAGGCCATTGGGGCGCCTGCCGGGGCAGCAGCATTTCTTTTTGGGGCTCCAAGTTACTCACCCATCACTGGTGTGGTCCTTCAGTTGATGATATTGCGCTTGTGCATATGGCTTTGCAATGTGCACGATGGGCAAGGGAGATGCAGGATGGATGGGCTGATTCAGGGCCTGAAAAAGCTGCCGGGGGCCATTCTCCGGCAGCTGCCAATCAGGTGTGAAGCTCTGTTTTGATTTTGGTAGTGGAGATCTCCGGGGTACGGGAGAGGTAGACAACTTCGCACTGATCCCGGAGGAAGTCGAACGCTCCTTTCCAGTCGTCGCCGATGACAAAGATATCTGCATGGTATTTTTCCACGTCGGTTTTTTCTGATCCCAGTTTTCCTCTGGAATCACCAGGTCCACATAGCGGATGGCTTCCAGCATGGCTTTGCGCTCTTCGTAGGTGAAGTAGCTTTTTTTTCTGCTTTTCCTGCCAGTTGAACTGGTCCGTGGACAGGCCCACAATCAGGTAATCCCCCCAGGGCCTTGGCCCGGCGGAGCAGGTTGATGTGACCATAGTGGAGCAGGTCGAAGGTTCCGTAGGTGATGACGCGTTTCATGGCGTTTTCTCCTTTCTGCCCAGACGGGCCAAAATCCAGTCCGCACAACGGGCTGAGGCATGGCCGTCTTCGCAAAAAATGATTCTCCTGGGCGAATGCGGCCCAGTTCCGGGCATATTCCTGGGCATCAAAAAGATCGCACCGCCTGACACAAAGCCGGATTGCTGCTGGACAGAGGGAAGGGAAGGCGGTCCAGGGGAAATAGAAATTTCGGTCCTGGCGATAGCTTTCAATGTCTGTGGCAAATTGCAGGCAAGGCTTTCCACTGAGGGCAAAGTCAAACATACAAGAGGAGTAATCCGAAATCAGCATATCCACAGCATACAGTAGCTCCTGCATATCTGGGTAGGCAGTGGCGTCCAAAATGGTGCTGCCATTGTAGGCAAACAGACCGGTAGAATGCTTCGCGACGTTGGGGTGCAGGCGGACGAGGCAGGACCAGGATCCGCCAAAGCGGGTGTGACAGGCATCCAGCAGCGAGGGAACGTCCAGATTGTAAGCGCGGTTGCTGTGGTCCGACCGGAAGGTTGGAGCGTAGAGAACTAGCTTCTGATTTTCCGGCAAGGAAAAAGGCCTGACGTACCTTCTGGAGTAGGTGAGGCTGGGAAGAAAATAAGACGTCATTTCTGGGAGAGCCGTATTCCGCCACAGGGCCGTCATACCAAAATGCCCGCTGGTACAACTGGGTCATAAAGCCGCTGCCGGAAACCATTAGGTCGCATTGGGCAGAATCCTGCATACAGCCCCGCACATAGGGTCCATCCAGTGCCTGCTCTGCGTCGGCTTCAATCCGCTTCAGGGCAAAGCCGTGCCAGGTTTGCAGATAGTGTTGGCCTTTTCCGCTTGCCCCGTTCTCCTCTCCGGCAATTGTCCACCCAGACTGCAGCTGTAGACAACTCCCATGCCCGATGAATGCCCCAATAGGAGGCGGGCCGGATTCCGGGGGGAAGGGAGGTGGCGTCCCGGCGATCCTGCAAAAGCCACACCAGCTTTAAATGTTGGCCCGAGGCCAGGAGCGATTCCGCGATGGCCTTGGGGTTGTCAGAGTAGCCTTTTCCATAGTAGCTGCAAAAGACGACCTTCCTCTGATTAACTGGAAAGAGCCGGAAGATCCGCCGGAAGATTGCACAGAGATATGAATCCATCTTGCTCATGGCGTTTCCTCCCTTTGAAATATGCTGCGATGCCGCCAGACTACAAAGATGCGATAGCCCAGGATCAGGGCCTCGGCAACGGAGACGGCGCAGCCCAGTGTGATCATATTCATATGACCGGTGAAATATAGAATTGCCAGATTCACCATGTGGAGCACGGAACCGAAAATGACGGAGTAGTTGGCGTGCTCTGTAAGTCCCATGGCGGTGAGGGGGGAAAGCCTAAAATATAACTGGGGAGTGTAAATGACCCCGACAGGAAGCATTGCCCGCAGAACGTTGGCGGCGGGAGCAAAATCCGGCCCAAAAAGCAAAAACGCATACAGGTTCCGCCCAAATAAACACAGCGGCACAGAAGAGGAAGATCAACGGTTCAAAAATCAGCAAAATCTTGCGGACCAGCTTAAAATCCCGGTTTTTTACCATGTATGGGTATAGGCTGTCTGAGATGGGGGACAAAAGCACTCCTGCCGGTGGTGATCAGCCGGTCTGCAGAGGAATAATAACCAACTGTGGCACCAGAGGCAGAGATCATATCCAAAAATGACTGTGTTTAAGGCGGAATAGGCAGTGGTGGCAATGCGAGAATAGAAGAAGGTAGAGGATCGCTTCAGACTCCGGATGACTTCGGACCAATTTGGAGCGGTGAAATGGATGTCTAATTTTCGGCTGAGGTGCACCAGAGTCAAGCCCAAGGCAGCCAGACACCCGATGGCATTGACAGCCGGGACCATCCACACATCCTCCGGGGTCTTCATAAATGCCACAATGCCCAAAGTGAAAAAGGCTTTGATGCAGACGGTACGGACGGTAATCGCGGACATCTTTTCCAGACCGCGATAAAGATAATCCGGAATGAGAGAATTGATGGCGGTACCGCAGAAAAACAGCAGATAAAGCCCTTGCCTTTCCCGCCAGGCAGGGATCACCTGACACAGCACAACCAGAGCGGCCAGGGATATGACGATGAGCAGAAGCTTGGCCAGGGTTGTGGCGGTGAAAATCCGGCTGACCTCAGCCCGATCGTCCCGGCTTCTGGCGACCTCCTGGGTTCCGGAGAGGAGAAAACCAAAGTCAATTACCAATTGGAAATAAACCATGATGGCAGTGGCAGCGCCCAAAGTGCCGTATACCGTCGGGCCCAGGATGCGCGTTTCGTAAGGGACTACCACAAGGGACAGGAAGTAGTTGGAAAAGGTGAGCAGGTACAGCATGAATGTATTTTTGCAGCAGGACCTGCTTTGCTGTTTGCCAGCTTGAATTTCGGATTCAAATCAGATGCCTCCTATTTGGAATTCTTCTTTTCTTTCCACTCCAGCAGGAGCGCAGGCAGCCGGTACTGGCGGTGACGGAGAAAAAACAGAATGACCCGCTGGGAGCAGGTGAGAACATGGTAGTATTTCGATGTTCTGTATGTGGGAAAGTGGCTGGTCAGGTATTCCAGAAACTGTGGGATCAAGGGGTGGTGAGGATCCTGCAGTAAGACCCGGTAACAGGCATAGCTGATGTGCTGCAAGGTCATGCCGCACAACTCTTCCTGAAAACGGGTAAAAAAGCATTGCCGGCTGCGGTACCATGCAAATACTTGATCCAGCGCCAGAAGAATTTCACGGTTTCGGGAGGGATCGTTTCCCCGCATAATGGAACCGGTTCGAAGCAAATACCGGTATAGAGGAACGTGCAGGCCCACAATGGAGTTCGCTTCCAGAAGCAGATTTTCCGTCGTATATAAATCCTCATACCATAGCCGCTCTGGATAGCGAATGCCACTTTTCAAAAAAACAGCTCTCGCCGCCACAGGCGGGCGCAAGCGCTGGGAGTATCCAGCAACATAGCCGGACATTGGGCAAGGGTGCAAACTTGGTCCGGGGAGACGGTGACGCTGCAGGCCGGTGGGGACACTGCCGCCTTCCGGCCAGAGCTCCAGGAAGAAGGCGATCACATCGGGATGGTGAAATTTCTCCACAGCTTGACTCAGGATGGATAAAGCCTCAGGCGAAATGGTGTCGTCCCCATCCAGGAAAAACAAGTATTCTCCCTGCGCTGCCTCAGGCCGGTGTTGCGGGCGCCGCCCAGGCCAAGGTTTTTTGGTGTATGACGCGAATCCGATTGGGGCACCGGGCGGCCAAGGTGTCACAGAGAGGGCCGCTGCGCCCATCGGTGGAACCGTCGTCTACCAAAATGATTTCATAGTCTGTTTCGGTACTGTTTAAAACGGAGCTGACACAACCAGTGAGATATGAGGCCACATTATAGACCGGAATGACTACACTGAATCTCATAATACCTCCTCCCTATGCAAGCCTGCCTTTGGTACGGAACAAAAACCGTAGCAGGCGGTAATGACGTCCCCTCTAAAAGCCGGAAGACCAGCTTCCGAGACCGGGACAGATGCGCAAGATACAGGTTGCTCCTGTAGTCCGGAAAATGATGCTCCAAGTAACGTTGGAATTCACCCAGAAGAGGATGCCGGGGGCTTCTGTCAGGACACGCACCGAAGCGGCCAGGTATACATGGTCGATGCAGAGGCAGCATAAGATTGCGTGGTATTGTTTCAATAGCCCTTGCCTCTGGAACCAGGACAGCAGATCGTCAAAGGCGTCTAGGATCTCCCGGTTTCGCGCTACATTTCCGGAACGCATGATGGAGCCGGGGCGTTGTAGATAGTGGTAGAGGGGATCGGGCAAGGTGACAATGGATTTGGCCAGCACAAAGAGCTTCACGGTGGTGCGCAGATCCTCGTACCAGACCCGGCTGGGGAAGCGGATCCCAGAGGAGAGAAACAAGCTCCGCCGCCAGATCCGGCAGCATGCGCTGGGGATGGAGAGGAGAAACTCCGGCTTTTGCCTGGTGGTGAAGGGAGTATCCAGCTGAACGGCGTTTGCGCAGTAGGGGTTCGATGCCCCTCCCCATCGTCTGTGAGAAACTGGAAGGCGATGATTTCTGCCCCAGTCTTCCGAATGGCTTCTTTCAGAGTGGTCAGGGCGTGGGGCGGAATGGTGTCATCGCTGTCCAGGAAAAAAAAAAGATATTCCCCCTCTGGCTGCCTCCAGGCCGGTGTTTCGGGCTCCGCCCAGGCCAAGGTTCTCCTGATGAATCACCCGCACCAGGCCGGGATGCGCTTCCGACAGCCGGTCGCACAGCCCGGGGCTGATGCCATCGGTGGAGCCGTCGTCTACCAGGAGAATTTCACAATCTGCCCAGTCTCCGGCGAGGACAGAGGAGAGGCAGCTCTCCAGGTAGTTGGCAGTGTTGTACACAGGGATGACAATGGACAGAACCACGGGGTTCATCACCTCACTGTTTTGCGTGTTGCAGAGTTGTTGGAGCTGTCTGGTCCGGATACCGGCGGATACGGACCAGATAGTAGATCCCGGCCAGTATGGCAGACAGATAAATGGAGGCGTTGGGCCGGCGGAGCACGCCGGCGGTGTTGTACACATGGGCCATGCACAGCAGAAATGCGATGCCGTAGGAGGCTGCTTCTACGGTGAAATAGCGCTTGGCGTTTTTACAAAGGGCCCAGATGATGAGATATACAAAGTATGCCAGGAACAACAGATATGCTGCCAGACCCACCCCACCGTAAAGGTAGTAAATGCCGTGAAGATCATTCTCCACATCGTAGATGTTGTTTCCAACGGAGAAGCGGGCCAGATTGATGCCAAAGAATCTGGCGCTCAGGGGAGAATCCTCCATGAGCATCTGGGCAAACAGCAGCTTCTTCTCCCGTACGGAGGCAAACTCCCCGGACATTGATGGTGTAGTTAAACATCTCCATGGTCTTTTCGGCCCCAAAAATCTGCACGAAATCCTTGACGTAATGCTGGTATACCGGCGCCAGCTCCTGAATCAGGCGTTCACGCTCCGATTCGGTGAGGCCGCTTTCCTCCTCTGGCGCCTCCGTCTCCTCGGTGGTGCCGGGAGTGGTATGGGCGGGTTTCGGCTTGTTGGGGGCCTTTTGGATGAGTGTTTGAACTTCGCTGAGGTTTTCTCAAGCTGCTCATTGATATAGCCCTGGCGCTCGTCCTGCTTGCCGCTGGTGGCATTGAGGTGAATCATCATGGGAGAGCGGGGCATCAGCAGGGCAAAGAGAGCAAACAGAGCCAGAAAGCCGAGGGCGACTTTCCAGTCGGACCGGCGGGCCAGGAGAATGGAGAGCGCCATACCCGCCGTTACCACGGCAATGCCCAAATATGCCAGCCGGGTGGCGAAGAAATACATGGAAAAGCAGCCCAAGACGGCAGTAATCCAAAAGAGAATCCAGTTCCGTTTTTCCGGGACAGCTGCCAGGCCAGGGAAATGGGCACCAGCACACAGAGGTTAGAGCTCTGAGAATTGGTGTTGTGGAACCAGCCAATGATGCCAGTGCCGTCTGTGTAAGTGCCGGGGTCTGTGCCAGTGATGACGCTGATGATCTCCACTGCCAGGGTGAGAAACAGGGCTCCGGTGAGGCCCAACTGCATGCCTTCAAAGCTCCGGTCATCCTGGCGGAGGAAGGTGATGAGGCACAAGACGGTAATGGGCATTTGAACAACGCGGATGTAATTGGTGAGATCTGAGATCGGAGCGGTGTAGCCGACCTGCAGACAGGCTCCAACATGACCCAGACCAATGAAAGCTATGACGGCGGCAGCAATGTAATAAACCCTTTTCCGCTCTGATAGGATGAAACCAAAGAGCATGGTGAGGCCCAGGACCCCAAACCGCAGCAGAAGGGTGGGGAGGTTGGAAACGCCCCATTCCTGCAACCAGTAAGAGAGAACGTCCATCACCGGCTGGATGAGGAACAAACCGGCTGTGATTTGGGGTGTGTGGCTGGAAAGCCAGGTTTTTTCTTTCATATTGTCGTATCCTTTCGTAAGAGATACCGGTGCAGGCGGCAGGCGGCCTAAAACGGCTGCTCTGACGCCGGCAGGGCCTCGCCTTGGATGAGGGCCCGGTTTTGAGCGGATGTGCGGGCAATGAGTTTTTCGTACAGAATGGCAACCATCAGACTGACCGAGGGAGATACCAAAACATGCCCTGCAATCAGGGAGGTGGCACAGGCCATCATGGCGCTGAAAAGGAGGGTGCAGTAGGAGAAATCTGCCACCCGGGTTTTCAATCGCCGGAAGAACTGAAGCAGTAAAAGCAGCTGCCGCTGCCAGGAAGGGAACGTAATACAGAAGGAAACCTACAAGCCCGTGGCGCAGCAGAAGGGCCACACCTTCCATTTCGATGAGATGTGTGACGGGGCGGACGTAACTGGAGAGCTGGGCATAGCCCAGGCCAAAGAGGGTGACCCAGGCGCCGCCACGGGTGTATTCCTCAGCGGAGGGAGCGATGATCAGGAGGCGGCGGCTTAGGAGCCAGTTCAGCTTTTTACCACAGGCTGGGTTTCAATGAGATCCCCCAGCCAGGTGCCTTTGGCCGCCTGCTCCAGCCGGGCGTTGGCTTTGGCCCGGTCCTTGTCCACCACACCGGGAATGGCCAGGCTTTTTTCGTAGGCCTCCTGGTCCTCGCCGGACATGGGAACGTAAACATCCTGCACATAATGGTTCAGGGAGAGACCGGGTACAGGGCGCACAGCAGGGCGCACAGCGCCAGCGCAGCAGCCAGACACCGCCCGGCAACGGCCCGCCGCGTCAAAAGCAGGCGGAGAGCAAACCACAGACAGGCTGCAGCCAGATACAGCAAGGTCCCCAGATACACCAGCTTGGTACCTAAAAAAAGCGGCGCTGAACAAGAGCGCTCCGGACCCTGCAGCCATACCAATCCACTCCCAGACACTGCGGCGTCTGGGAGCAGCCAGCTTTGTGGAAGAGCCGGCAAAAAACCAAAGGTGCTGTGAGCATGATAACGATGCTCACATCATTTGCCGCATAAAACCAGCCGCTGTAGCCATATCCGGCATTGTAGCTGTAAAAAGCTGGTGCCGGTGATGCAGGCCAGGAGAATGACTCCGGCATATCCAAGCCCGGCGGCAGCCACAGCCCAATCCGGCACAATCCACCGTTTTTGCCGGTAGATTGCGTAGAGAAACGCGGCGGTATAGGGGGAAATAGAAGGTCTTTAGAGCCTCAGACAGGTTGACTATGCAAGCGGACATGCCGCCCCAAACCAGACTCAAAGGCCGAAGACGGCCAAATACCCGGTCAGAAGGCCCAGATAGGAGAGCAAGGCCTTCCGGCCGGGGAAGGGGCCGCAGAATACGGTGTAAAGAAAGGCAAACCCAACAAAAAGCGTCCGGACCACGGTACCGGCGGTGAGAGAGATTTCAGCCTGGGTTGCCAGGGAGGTGAGGACGTCCAGCAGGGGTTGCAGCGCCACATAGAGGGCAAGGAAACGGGGCAGCGCCTGCCCGGCTGGAGAGAGAGGCGGGATAATCGGGCCATAGGCTTCCTTTCTCAGAAAAAAGCGATGCAAAAATTCATCTGCAGGGCAGTGGAATTGGGGTGCAGCTATCATAAAAACGGATTTTACCAGTTTTTGCTGCAGATTTCAACTGTGTGGAGGGTGGCTGCCAGGACAATCAGGGCCAATGCCACGGACTTGGGACTGGTAGCATGCTTTGGCTCTACCCTGGCGCGCTTTGTCTACCCGGGGACACATGCGTACCGCGGGCAAATCTGGTGAATTGACTGGGGCTGCACAGGGGCTGCTGAAGGGACGCACAGTGTGCGGCCGACTGCAAAAGCGTACGAATTTGCCGGAAATTCGGAAAAACGGAGGATTTTACCGCCGGGCACACCCTATGCGCCCCGACAGGGGGATCGTAGTTCCCATCTGCTCCCCGAGACGTAAGGTACGTCCAGAAGGCCGCACCCTACATGGCACATAGGTTCGTCCCTATGATCAATCGGGGAAGCACAGCCATCTGTGTGTTGAGATGGCTGTGGCCAATCTGGGATCTGGGCTTCAGCCCAGAAGCTCCAGGACCCGCTCCTTGACTGCACGCCTACCAAGTCCCGGCGGTTTCGCCGTTCCGAATGACCACCAGCGTGGGGATGCTCATAACCCCAAACTGGGCGGCCAGCCCGTTTTCTGCGTCGACGTCCACCTTGCCCACCCGGATTTCCGGATGCTCGGCGGCGATCTCCTCCACCACGGGGGGCCATCATGCGGCAGGGGCCGCACCAGGAGGCCCAGAAGTCCAGGAGTACGGGAACGGGAGAAGAGAGCACTTCTTGGTTGAAGTTCTCCTGGGTAATGGTTAAAACAGACATACTGTACCCAACCTTTCGTATGATTTGACTGGAGGAGGCTCCCTGACAGGAGCCACTGGGGGTATTATACCCCGAAAATCGGCTGATTGCAATCATCCTTGTCGAAATTGCTGAGAAAGGGCAAATTGTAAGGATGATGTAAGATTGGCCCTCATGCCGGTCCAGGCCAGAGGCACCGGGACAGGTCCACGTAGCCCTCCGGGGTGAAGGGGACGGCCTCCAGCTCCAGCAGGAGCCGGTGACTCTCCCGGCCAAAGGGGGCAAAGGCATTTGACAGGCCGCCCAGACGGCTGACCACCCGGTGGCAGGGGACGGAGTCGTCCCGGCAGGCGCTGAGGGCAGTCCCCACCGCCCGGGACATCCGGGGATTGCCCAGGAGCAGGGCGAGCTGACCGTAGGTGGCCACCTGCCCCGGAGGAATCTGCCGGACCAGGGCGTATACCCGCCTGGAAAAAGCCGCCCATCACAGGCAACCCTCCATCAGCCGCCGGACGTCCCGGCGGCTCCGGCAGACCGTAAATTTGTGGGGTAGGCCTGAGCCACCTGGCGATAGCGGCTCCGGAGGCGCTTGCTTCTGCCGTTCCACAGGATCCACAGGAGAAATTCCAGGTCAAATTTTTCCATACAGCCTGGGGCCACGGAGCCCCGGACCTGCCCCCGGTTGCGCCGGTACCGGCCATAGGCTTGCCAGAGGCATTGGAACCGGTTGAAATTGAAAAAAAATGATCTGGTCTGCCAGTTCCATCCGCTCCCAGTAGGCGAGGCTGCCGTAATTTCCGTCTATCACCCAGCTTTTCTCCTGAAGCCGGGGGAGCAGGAGGGACAGAGCGTCCCCGTCGCCTCGCTCCTTCCAACCCGGAAGAAAGTGCAGGGCGTCCAGGTGCAGCACCGGGCAGACGTACCGTTCCCCTAAGGCCCTGGCTAGAGTGGATTTTCCTGCGCCGCTGTACCCGATGATGGCGATGCGCATATTGTGCCCCTTTTTCTGCAAATCTCTGGATTACCGCCAGGTTACCAATTGATCCATGGCTTTCCGGCTTTTTAGGCCGCAGGGAATCGCTGGCTTTGGCATAGCCCAGGGCGATGACCAGACGGACCGGGCCCTTCAGGTCCAGCAGCCGCCGAAGCTTTTTCCGTCAAACCAGCCTAAGATGCAGGAGGAAAGGCCTTGGCTCTGGGCTTCGGCGGTGAGATAGGCTGCGGCAATGCCAATGTCTACAGAACGGTAGTCCTGCCCCTTCACCTTGGAGCCTACGGCGGCGGTTTGGTTATAGGCGGCTTCCGAGATCACCAGGAAGACCGGAGCCTCCCGGGTGAAGCCATTCATCCCCATACTCCGGGTGGCAGCGCCCACGGCTTTGCTGTGGCGCCCCGGGCTAGTGATGTGATAGGGCCGGGCGTTGCAGGCAGAGGGAGCCAGGCGGGCGGCCTCCAGGCAGGTAAGAAGCTTCTCCTCTTCCACAGGGCGGGTGGCGTCATAGGCCCGGCAGCTTTGGCGGGCGCGGGCAATTTCCAAATAATCCATTGGCAGAGACTTCCCTTCGTACGGCAGATTGTGTGAATAGATGTATTATAAGTAGGGCAACAGGATTTGGCAAGAATTTCCCATTTTTTTTCTTGCGGGCCTGTTGACAAAAAAAGGTCGAAAATGGTAGCATGGTTCGGAGTTAGATGGTTCTAACAGAAACCAAGCAGTTTGGAGGCTGCGTGTTTATGACGCTGAATGATTTGAAAATTGGACAAAGCGGTATCATCACCGCCGTCGGCGGCGAGGGGGCCCTGCGGCTCCGGCTGTTGGACATGGGGCTCATTCCGAAGACCCGGGTCCGGGTTCAGAAGGTGGCGCCCATGGGGGACCCCATTCAGATTCAAATCCGGGGATATGAGCTGACCATCCGCCGGGAGGACGCCCCAGCGGATTGAGATCCGGAAGGAGGAAGCGGTATGATTTTTCGCTTTGGTGGGCAATCAGAACTGTGGGGAAAACCACCCTGTTCAATGCCCTCACCGGCTCCAATCAGCATGTGGGTAATTTCCCCAGGGGTTACGGTAGACCAGAAGGTAGGCGAGGTCAAGGGGCGCGCCCAACTGCTCGGTGGTGGATCTGCCGGGGATCTATTCCATCCGGCCCTACTCCCAGGAGGAGATCGTCACCCGGGACTTTGTGCTGGGGGGGCAAGCCGGATGGCATCATCAATATTGTGGATGCCACCAATATCGAGCGGAACTTATACCTGACTTTGCAGCTGCTGGAGCTTCGCATTCCCACAGTGGTGGCCCTCAATATGATGGATGAGCTGACAGGCAACGGGGGCTCTGTGGATATCCAAAAATGTCTAAGGCCTTGGGCGTTCCTGCGGTGCCCATCAGTGCAGCCAAGAACGAGGGCGTCTCGGAGCTGACCCGGCAGTTTGTCCGGGTGGCCAAAGAACGGATTTTGCCCAAGGTGATGGATTTTTTGCCCGGTCGGTCCGGTGCACCGGTGCATTCACGCCGTGTCCCACCTCATTGAGGACCATGCCCAGCGGGCGGGGGTCTCTCCCCCGGTTCTGTGCCACGAAGCTCATTGAGGGCGACGAGTCCTTCCTGGAGATGCTGGAGCTGCGGCAGAACGAGCGGGAGCTCCTGGAGCACTCCATCATTGAGATGGAGCACGACTCCGGCATGGACCGGAACGCGGCCCTGGCCGCCATGCGGTACGACTTCATTGAGAAGGTGGCGGCGGAGTCTGTGGTGAAGGCCCATGAGAGCCGGGAGCACCGGCGAAGCATGCGTATCGACGCCGTCCTCACCAACCGGTATGCCGCCATTCCCCTTTTCCTGGGCATTATGTTCCTGGTGTTTTACCTCACCTTCCATGTGGTGGGGGCCTGGCTGTCGGACCTTCTCAGCTTGGGAATTGACGGGGTTACGGCTCTGGTGGACCGGGGGCTTACGGCCTATGGGATCAACCCAGTGGTCCACAGCCTGATTGTGGACGGTGTGTTTGCCGGTGTGGGCAGCGTCCTCAGCTTCCTGCCCCTCATTGTGGTGCTGTTTTTCTTCCTGTCGGTGCTGGAGGATACGGGCTATATGGCCCGGGTTGCCTTTGTCATGGATAAGCCTCTGCGGAAAATTGGCCTCTCGGGCCGGTCCTTTGTGCCCATGCTCATCGGCTTCGGCTGCTCGGTCCCGGCCATCATGGCCACGAGTACCCTTTCCTCCGACCGCGACCGGAAAATGACCATCCTGCTCACGCCGTACATGAGCTGCTCGGCGAAAATTCCCATTTACGCTGTGTTCAGCGCCGCGTTCTTTCCAAAATATGCGGCCTTTGTGATGATCGGGCTGTATGCTCTGGGAATTGTCTTGGGCATTCTGGTGGCTCTGGTTCTGAAGGGGACCCTATTCCAGGGCAAGCCCGTGCCCTTTGTGATGGAGCTGCCCAACTACCGGTTCCCATCCCCCCGCAATGTGGCAATTCTCCTCTGGGAGAAGGCCTGGGACTTCATCCGCCGGGCCTTTTACGGTGATTTTTACGGCTACGATTCTCATCTGGTTCCTGCAGACCTTTGACCTGCGGCTGAACGTGGTGGCAAACAGCGCCGACAGCATTCTGGCCCTGGTGGCCGGTGGATTGCGCCGGTGTTCCAGCCCCTGGGCTTTGGGGACTGGCGGGCGGTGACCGCCCTCATCTCCGGCTTCACGGCTAAGGAGGCGGTGATCAGCACCCTGGGAGTCCTTCTGGGGGTGGGTATGGACAACCTGGGTCCGGCCCTGGGAACCTTGTTTACCCCTTGGCGGCAGGCAGCTTCCTGATCTTCACCCTGCTGTATACCCCCTGTGTGGCGGCCATAGCCACCATCCGCCGGGAGCTCGGCTCCAAGCTCCAGACCCTGGGGGTTGTGGTGATGCAGTGCGTGGTGGCCTGGCTGGCCGCCGGGATCTTCTACCAGCTGGGGAGGCTCCTATGAGCCCCCTGGACGGCCTCCTTCTGGCTCTTTGGCGGTAGGCGTATTCTTTGCTCTCCGCTCCATGAGGCGGAACAGAGGCTGCTGGCTGTGGGGATTGTGGACGATGCGGGGGCTGCTGGAAGGAGAACGCAAAAATCGGACTGCGGCTGCAATCGGGAAGAGAATCCGGGACATGATTTCCCTTCTTCCAACCGCCCCTGAAGGGCGGGAATCCCAAGCTGCAGGAAAGGGCCTGTTGCAAGGCGAAGCGAGTTTCCACGCATTCGCTTTTGCAACAGGCCCTTTATCCCGAGATTTATTTACTCTGCCGGGTAATACACGCCGTTGATCCACAGGCCGGTTACCTGGGAGAGGTCGATGGCCTCTTGCAGGTCAAACTGGCAGAAGGCCTTCCCGAAGCTGGTGCCGCTTACAGGGCCGGTTTCGTCTTCCTGGAAGGCGCCGTCCCAAAGGAGCAGCTCTGTGCCATCGGCGCAGGCGATGCGCAGGTCAGTCAGTGCAGAATCTGGCTCCTGGGGATGCGCCGGCCCATAGGCCAGCTGGATGGACAGAGGCGTAACGGTGGCCTGGGCCCAGGAGCTGCCGCCGGCAATGGGAATCACCAGGGCGCTTGCATCCACGGTTTGCACCGTGCCGGTGCAGGAGGCCTGATCCTCTCCCAGGAAAAATTCCAGGGTCACCTGGTCGCCTGGGGCAATTCCGGTGTAGTTGGTTTTGAAGCTGAGGGATAACCGCCGGGTCCCTGCCGTCTCCGGCGGCAGTACTACGACGCTGCGGCTGAAGCTCAGACCTTCGGCAGCTTCCATATCGGGGTGATTCCAGAAGGAGGTGTCATAGCCGACGCAGAGCGTACCGTCTGGCTTGTGAATCTGAAGCTCACAGTGCAGCATATCCTCCTCCAGCGCCCCCTGGCCAGCCTCGTCCAGGGGGTAATCTCTACAATTAGATTCACGCTGTTGGCGGTGAAGAGTGTGCTGACAACGGAAATGGCGTTGCGCCCTGCCTGGCATTGGGCGAAGGTGTCTCCGCTGACGTATTCCTCCCACTGACCGGCCTGAGGGCCCAAATGGGGCACGAAGACGGCTGATTTCAGGAGTTGTGCTCCAAGCGCTGTGGTGATCAGCAGTGCGGCTACGGCGGCCGCCAGCCCTGCCCGCCCCAGGGGATGGCGGCGCTTGCGCCGGACCTCCTGCTCCAGGGCTGTGCGAATCCGGCGGTCGGCGTCGTCGGACAGCTGAATCTGTTCCATCATAGACCGGTATAAGTTTTCTTTCATGTGACATCCTCCTCCAGTTTGGTTTTCAGAATGGCCCTGGCCCGGCTCAGCCGGGTGGTGACACAGGACTGCTTGATGCCCAGGAGCCTTCCAATTTCCCGGGTGGTGTACCCCTCGAAGTAAAACAGGTGCAACACCGCCCGGTATTGGGGCTGCAGCTGCAGCAGAGCATCCAGGAGGCCGGTTTCTTCCGGGATTTCGGAGGACGGCTCCGGCATCGCCTCCTGGCTCATGTGACTGCGCTGGCGCAGCAGATTCCGGCATTCGTTGGCGGTGACTGTCAGCAGCCAGCTTTGCTCTTTGCCGGGCTGCAGCCGGTCCATGTGGCGAATCAGTTTTACAAACACGGTTTGGGTCACATCTTCAGCGTCCTGGCGGTGGCCGGTGTAGCTCAGGGCCAGGCGGTACACGTTGTTTTTGTACCGCTCATACAGCGTCTGGATTTGCTCCAATTCCCGCTCCCTCCTCCCATGATGTTCCTTCTGCTTGTAAAACACGGCAGGATGCCCAATTGTCACGCCGGGCATAAAAATCCGGTGCCCGTGGGGCCCCGGATCACTGGTTCGGGGTAGATTGCTCCCGCCTGCGCTTACAGAAGGGTTGCGGGATCGGTGTAGGTCAGGTTCTGGGCCTCGGCCACGGCGCGGCAGGTGAGGTGACCTTTGTAGGTGTTCAGGCCCTTCATGAGGGCGGGGGTCGGCCTTGCAGGCTGCCTCGGCGCCCAGCTTGGCGATTCTGAGGGCGTAGGGCAGGGTGGCGCCGGTGAGGGCCAGGGTGGAGGTGCGGGGCACTGCGCCGGGCATGTTGGCCACGGAGTAGTGGAGCACGCCGTGCTTGACGAAGAAGGGGTCCTGATGGGTGGTGATCCGGTCGATGGTAGCGATGGAGCCGCCCTGGTCAATGGCCACGTCCACCAGGACGCTGCCGGGCCGCATGGTCTTGACCATTTCCTCGGTGACCAGCTTGGGGGCCTTGGCGCCGGGAATCAGGACGCAGCCCACCACCAGGTCCGCCTCACGGACAGCCCGGGCGATGTTGTAGGAGTTGGACAGGGAGAGTCTGTACCCGGCCGCCGAAGATGTCGTCCAGGTAGGCCAGCCGCTTGGCGTTCAGATCCAGAATGGTGACATTGGCACCCAAGCCCACAGCCATTTTGGCTGCATTGGTGCCCACGTTGCCGCCGCCCAGGATGACCACGTTGGCCCGCTCCACGCCAGGTACGCCGCCCAGGAGAATGCCCCGGCCGCCTACGCTGGACTCCAGCAGATGGGCGCCCACTTGATAGACAGACGGCCTGCCACTTCGCTCATGGGTGCCGGGAGGGGGTGGCTGCCGTCAGCGGGCTGCACCGTCTCATAGGCGATGGCGGTGACCTTCTTCTCCAGAAGAGCCTGAGTCTGAGCGGGATCGGGGGCGAGATGCAGGTACGTAAAGAGGGTCTGCCCTTCCCGCAGGAGGCCGTACTCAGGCTCCAGAGGCTCTTTCACCTTGATGATCATATCGGCAGTATCAAAAACGGATTTGGCGTCGGGGAGGATCTCAGCGCCCACGGCGGTATACTCGGCATCGGTAAAGCCGCTGCCCAGACCGGCGCCCTGCTCCATGTAAACGGTGTGTCCGGCGCGGACAAACGCGTCTACACCTGCTGGGGTCAGGCCGACGCGGCCTTCCTGAGGTTTGATTTCTTTGGGACAACCAATGCGCATGGTAAAGACTCCTTTCAATGTTTCCGGACCGCAGCCTGCCGGGAGAGTTACTTCTGCATCATAGCGTATTTATGCCGTTTTTTTCAATCCTTTTCCAGAAATTTTACAAAGCTGTCCTGGGGAGACCTGTAAAAAAATTGTGCAATTTGCACATGCCTTCTGTGGACATATGCAAGCCTGTGGCGGCCATTTTCTAGAGTGGTCTGTCCGCACCTCAGGGGCATAGAGCGCCAGCCACCGTTGGAAATTCGACATTTTGCTCAAAAAAAGAGCGTGCTGGTTTTGGGTAAAATACCGAAAACCACAGGCAACGCCGCCCAAAAGTTTGGCAACGCCAGACTGGTTTTTCCGGAGGCAGGCCGTTGCAATGGAAGTCTGTTTGGATTATAATAAGGCAACGCACAGGTGAAATTCTACCTGTGCAGGCCGGCGTTCCGGATACTCCGGCAAAGCTCACAGGCCCTGGAGGCCTGCGAGTGAGGCCGTCTCAATATAAAGGAGGGTTGATTCCCAATGAAGAAGATCATCTGCAAGCGCGAGTACGACACAGAAACCGCTACTCTGGTGAAAAAGCACACCGTGGGGGGGAATTCGGCGATCCCGCCGGTTACGAGGAGACGCTGTACCAAACTCCCGGCGGCCTGTACTTCCTGTATTTCCGTGGCGGCCCTGCATCTGCCTATGCCAAGGAGGACATCAAGTGCCTGGCCAAGGGCAAGGTGGACGCCTGGGTCGAATCCCACTGAGTGTGCAGTATGCTGTACGAAAGCCTCCGGAAGCGGGAATGGTTCCGCCTTCGGGGGCGTTTCGACTCTTTGGGCCTTTGCCTTGGGGGAAAGGAGACGCTTCTTATGCATGATGACACCTCAAAAACACAGATTCTCACCAGCCCCGTCACCGGACGGGCGGCGGGACTGGGAGAGACGCCGGATACGTACTTTGCTTCCGGCTTGATGGGCTCTGGGGCAGTGCTGTTCCCTCAGGAGGGGGCGGCTGCTGGCTCCCTGTGACGCTGTGGTGAATTTTGTGTTTCCCAAAAAAATATGCTTTGGGTCTCAGGACGAGGGAGGGGCTGGAGGTGGTCCTCCAGGTGGGCATCGGATCCAATCAAATGGACAGCCGGTGCTTTCAGCCCTTGGTGGACTGCGGCTGCCAGGTCCGGCAGGGGCAGGAGCTGCTGCGCTTTGACCTGGAGGCCATGCAGCAGGCCGGAGTTTGCCCAGCGGTGATGAAGCCGTAGCAGCCCGTAACTCAGAAGGCGCCGTCACCGCCGACTCGGTCCTATGCCGCGTGGAGAGCACCGACACCCTGCGGCAGGTCGTACACCGCATTCCGCGGCGTTTTCTCTTCATCCGCTGGGGCACGAAAGCCTTGCGGCAGGAGATCGTCCCGTCGAATCCGCACACGCGGATCGTCTATTCGGAGTACGTAAAAATCGAACGGTAGGACAAAATATCGGGAAAAGATAACTCCCGATTCCTAAATATTATTACCTTTGTCCGATATGGAAAGGACTGCAATCTTCCCCGGATCGTTCGACCCGTTCACCCGCGGCCATGCCGCGCTGGTAGACGAAGCGCTCAATCTCTTCGACCGCGTG
>VOFJ01002325.1_pt1 | contig 25824 bp, 34 predicted proteins | sample 5384081 | NCBI WGS metagenome assembly VOFJ01 (sample SAMN12384729, study PRJNA508395) | human gut metagenome | isolation source: healthy gut I | host: Homo sapiens | reverse complement strand
CGGAAAAAGAGCACCAGCAAATGGACCGTTGCCGCCGGAAACATGATCGCGGACTTTGCAAAAAAGGGCCGCATCCGAACTGGGCAAGGTGGTCCAGAGCGGCGTGGACTACAACGCCAGCATGGAAAGCTACCTGACCAACTTCAAGGTCATGTTGGGCAACGAGGAGCCGGCCGCCGCCAAGCTTTCCGAGCTGCGCAAAATGGCGGCATCCACGCCCTTTTTTTGCCCTGTCCGACCCGACCGAGGGCACCCAGACCCTGTTGCAGTTCGGCGTTGCCGCCGATGACACCACCGGCGTGCTGCAGCAGCTGGCGATATCTCCCTTGGCAATGCGAACAAGCTGCAGACGCTGGTGCGTGCCTTACGGCAAAAATGTCCAGTGCCCAGAAGGTCACGCTGGAAAACGTTAACATGATGATCGACGCGGGCTTTAACCCGCTGAACCAGATTTGTGACGCCACCGGTGAGAGCATGTCCGACCTGTACAAGCGCATCTCGGACGGCAGGGGTCAGCTTTGAAGAGCTGCAGTATGCAGTGCAGGCCGCCACCAGTGAGGGCGGGCAGTTTTACAACGGCATGCTGGAAGCCAGCCAGACCTTCAGCGGCCGCATGTCCACCCCTGAAGGATAACGTGGCCGCCCTGACCGGCGAGCTGACCAGCGGGCTGTTTTGCGGCGCTGGGCGACCTTGTGGTGAAGCTCAACGACGTGGTCACCTCCTTCCTTGACAGCGACGAGAAGATGGCCCAGCTCAAAGACACCATCGGCATTGCTGCGTCGGTGGTCGCGGCGGCGGGCGCGGCGTTCCTGGCTTACAAAGGGATAATGTGGCGCTTGCCACTGCTGCCGAGGTCGCGCACACCGTTGCAAGCACGGCCATGACCGCAGCCAACGCCGCCGCTGAGGCGGGTGCAACCGGTCTGGCATTGGCACAGGCCGCTTTGAATGCGGTGATCTCCGCGAACCCGGTGGCGCTGCTTGTGTCCGCACTGGCAGCTCTGGCAACCGGCCTTGTGACGGCCTACAAGACCAGTGAGACCTTCCGCAATGCAGTCAGCTCGGCATTTTCAGCGGTCAAGAACATTGCCCAAAGCGCCATCGGCACGGTGGTGGACTGGATCAATGATCTAGTTGCAAAAATTGAAGGAGCAGCGGCAGCACTGGCCAACCTGAAGAACGGCATCGGTGCTGCGGCGGATGCTTATAACACTGCCTACAACAACGCCATCAACAACTATAATCAGCGCAAGAGCGCAAAGCAGTGGGACAACTCCCACAAAGACCTCGGAATGGGACGATGACAACGGATGGGTGCCGAAGGGCACAAGCAGCTCCGGCAACGGCAGCAGCCGCGCCAGGAGCCAGACAGCTGCGAATCCTTACCCGGCCATCGCCAGCGGAGCCAAGAAAGCCAGCAAGGCCACGAAGGAAGCTGCTGCCGAAGTGGTCAAGTCCATCTCGGACACCACGACCGAAATCGACGGCAAGATCACCCGCACCACCGAAAACATCACCGAGACCCTGTCCAACGGCAAGACCCAGCAAAAAGCAGGTCATCACCGAGACCTCCCGCCAGATGGTGGACGGCGTGCTGAAGGACATCAAGACCATCACCGAGGTGGACGAGAAGGGCAAAAAAAGACCGTCAAGCAGACCATGGAGACGGTGCGGAGGTGGCCAAGACCGTCACCGCCACCACCTCCGGCATCGTGGACGGCATCCAGACCAGCACCAAGACGGTGACCGAGACCCTGACCGACGGCACCGAGACCCAGAAGAAGGTCATCACCGAGACCTACGACGACGTGGTGGACGGTGCCCTCGTGCGACCGTGGAGCGGGTCAAGACCATTGCCGCCGATGGCACCGAAGAGGTGGCCGAGACCACCAAAGAGGCATCCATCAAGAGCTTCGACGACCTGTGGAAGGAGCTGCAGACCCACGCCGACACCGGCCTGCTGGGCACCTTCGACAGCCTCTATACCGCCGTCAAGAACAAAGACTGGAAGTCCATCGGCCTGTGGGCGGCGAATGCCATCTACGGCGGACTGACCGCCGACCAGAAAAAAGCAGGTCAATGACTTTGCCCTCGGTCTGGTGGACAAGCTCAACGAGGCGCTGGGCAACGCTCAGACAGCCCTCGTGCAGAAGGGCATCGACATCGGTGCCCAGATCTGCAAGGGCCTGACCAGCGGCTTTGGCGAGGTCTGGACGCAGGCCAAGACCCTCGGCACCCAGCTCACCGGCATCTTCCAGGGGCTGAAAGCGCCCTTGAGCAGCGCCGCACTGGCCATCAGCCAGGGCCTGTCCGGCGGTCTGCTGTCCAGCTTCCCGGCCATCTACGCGGGCGTGGGCTCCATGGTGGGCACCATCGGCGCGGCCTTTGAGGGCATGATGACGGCCATTGCCTCCGCCCTGAATGCGACCGTGTTCGGCATCCCCATGGGCGTGATCGTAGCCGGTGCCGCCGTGGCGCTTGGCGTGGCCATCGCGGCCATCTGCGCAAGCCTCGGTGCCTCCAGAAAGAGCACGCCCAGACCCGGCGGTGGCAGCGCTTCCGGCGGGTCTGGTTCCGGCGGCATCAGCGGAGACATCGACATCTCCACCGGCACCGGCAGCCTGGAGGACGCCATCAACGCCAACACCAAAGCGTTGACGCAGACTAACGCCGCCCTTGCCGACATGATCCGGCAGGCGGGCAGTCTGGTGCTGTCGGACAACATGCGGTTGGGCAGCACCGTGGCGGCGTCCGGCACAGCCCGTGTGGCCGCAGCCGCCAACAGCTACCACCGCGAGGGCGACACCAACATCACCCAGAACATCTACTCGAAGGCTCAGACCGCCGCCGACTTGCAGCAGGGAAGCCCGCTGGGAAGCCGACCGCGCCAAGGCCCAGCGCCGATGAAAGGAGGACACCAATGCTCTTTAAAGATCACTTGAAGCTGGTCACAGACGCTGGTGCCGTCCTGCATCTGGGCTGGAATTACAACGCGCCCTACAACCTCGACCCGCTGAACGGCGTGGATGTGGACATCCAGACCGCGCAGGGCATCAACCAGACCGGCACCACCGTCGAGCGGCAGAGCGTGGCAGGCGTGTCCCGCACCCTGAGCGTCGTGTTCTGGGGCGGCCGCGCCCCTCGACACTGCCCGCAATTTCGCCCGCAAGTTGCCCTATTACACCACCGGCACGATGTACTTCGGGGACGCCTACTTCACCCGCTTCGTGGTGCAGAAAACGCCCTATTTTTCCAGCTACACCGAGCCGCGCTGTGAGCTGATGCTGTACAGCCCCAAGCCCTACTGGTACGGTCTGACCGCCACAGCCCGCGTGCTGGGTGGCTACCAGCCAGCGTTTACCTTTCCCGTCTGCTACGATTCCCACACCTACGGCATCCGGCAGGACGGCGAGGCGGCAGTGCTGCGCAACCCCGGCAGCCTGCCGGTTCCCTTTACGGCAACCCTGCGCAGCACCATGCCGGTGGTGCACCCGCGCGTGGTAGACCTGCGCACCGGGGCTTTATCGGCTTTGACCTGACCTTACAGGACGGCGACAGGCTGGAGATCTACCGCAGCACCACCGACCGGCTGGCCTGCACCCTGACCCATGAGGGGGTCACCACCAACTGTTTTGCCCAGTTGGACGAGGGACAGCACCCTCACCGAGCTGCAGCCCGGCGACAACATTTTGTCCATGCAGGCTGACAGCGGCGCGGCCTATTTGCAGGCATCCGTGAGCTTTTACCCGATGGAGGCGGGCATCCTGCCCGAACCGCTATGAGACTGGACGTTTTAGAGGCCGACACCCTTGTCCGTGTGGGCTGGGTGTGGACGTGTGGGTGTCCCTCTACTGGGACAGCCCCTACTACTCCGAGGGCGGCTTTTCCTTTGGAGGTGCGCCCCACCACCGAGAACCTACAGCTTTTGCAGGAGGGCCGGTGGCTGGTGCGCAGCGACGAGACGCCCCGCATCCCGATGCGGATCTGCGGCAGGGCCAACCAGAACGAGGACGCAAACCTCGTGGTCACCGGCTACCCGGCCACCTGGATCCTGACCAAAAGGGTCTCCGCTGCACCCATCAAGGGCCAGAACGCTGAGCAGGCCATGCGCAGCCTCGTGGCAGCGGCAAAGCCGTGGCCGCGCCTGGAGCTGGGCACCGAATACGGCTTCGACACCGTGTTCGACAAGCAGACCTCCGGCGGCACTGTCTTTGCCTACTGCCAGACCATCGGGCAGGCGTGCGACCTGGGCTTCCGCATCGTGCTGGACGGCAAGGGCAGCAGCAAGCGCCTGCTCTTCGAGTGCTTCCGGCCCACCTTCGACCCCAACAACCGGTACAGCCCCAAGTGGGGCAACCTGCTCAACGCGGGCTGGTCCTTTGCCGATACCGATTACGCCAACGTGGCCCCTTGTGCAGGGGGCCGGTGAGGGCAGCCAGCGTGCCACCTGCTGGGTGGGCGACGTGGACAGCACCGGAGCCGACCGGCGGGAGATCTACATCGACGCCCGCGACATCCAGCCCGACAAGGAAAAAAGGGCGAGACCACCGCCAGCCAGTCTTACCTCGACAAATTGGCAGACCGGGGCGGGCAGAAGCTGCCTGGCCCAGCTGCGCGCCGGCAGCATCGAGTTTGATGTGGACGATGACACGCTGGCCGTGGGCGACGTGCTGCGCGTCAGCCTGCCCCAGCTGGGCTACACCGCCATGGCGCGGGTGGCCGACATCATCACCGAAGAGCCAGTCCAGCGGCACCACCCGACCATCCGGCTGGGCACGCCGAGCTGGCACAAGACGTAAAGCGAGGGCTTATGGCCGATATCATCACCTACCCGGAAAACGGTGTCACCTACGACGCCGACGACGCTTCCGGGTACCTCAGCACCCGCCTGAGCGGCGTATACAGCGCAGACGAGGACTTTGCCGTGACCGCAAACGGCGACCTGACCGTGACCGTCAGCGCCGGGCAGGCATGGTGCGTCCGGCCCGCTTCCGGGGCCGCAGCATCATCATGGAGCAGCCGGAGACGGTCACCCCCGACCGCCGCCGACACTGTGCGCAGCCGCATCGACCGGCTGGTGCTGCGGTACGACGCCGCCGCCAAAGACCAGCCTGACCGTGCTGACCGGCACCCCGGACAGCGCCAGCCCCACAGCACCGGAGATCACCCGCACCGCGCTGGTGTACGACCTGTGCCTGGCCGACATCCGCCGCCCGGCGGCAGCACTGTGGTCACCGCCGCCGACATCACCGACACCCGCGCGGACGAGGCTGTGTGCGGCGTCATGCGGGACAGCGTCACCGGCATCCCGACGGCCCAGCTGCAGGCGCAGGCGCTGGCCATTATGACCCAGCTGTCCACTGAGCTGCACACCAAACTCGACGCCCTGGACGCCGCCATCGCGGCGGTGGAGAGCGGGAGCTTTTACACCAAGAGCGAGGCGGACCAAAAGTTCGGCACGCCGTACACCCTGCCGCCCGCTACGGCGGACCAGCTGGGCGGCGTGAAAGTGGGGGGACTACCTGGACATTGCCCCGGACGGCACCCTCAGCGGCAAGACCCTCAATGATAAGATCGCTGCCGCCGTGGCGGTCAAGTCGGAGCCCCGGCTGGTGTGGAACTATGCCGGAGAAACGCCGAACCAGATCAAGCAATACAGCTATCAAATCCCGGATAACGTGGACTACCTGCACATCACTGTGGGTGCCAGCCCGATCTACACGAACGACATTGCCGCGTAGCGGTGAGCGGAAAAATTCGGCAGCGGTTCTGCATGGACAACCATTGCAGCCATTACTTTCCACGCAAACGGTACTCTACAATTCGAGAGGTGCAACTCAAAGATTGTTTCCCAAGGCTTTGAATTCACCGGCTACCACTACCCCACCCTTGCGGACCTGCTGACCGAGACGCAGGCCGCACAGGCGGACACGGACGCCCTGGCGGTAGATCAGGAATACCGCGTCGCCATGCTGGAACTGGGGCTGACCGACGACACTACCACTGACACCACCACATAAGGAGGTAAGCCTATGTTGTATCGTACCTGTAAACGCCTGATCGAGCGCGGCCAGACCGCTGGCCTTGCGGAAAAAATTGATATTTTTTACGCCCTCGGCCGCATCACCGAGGCCGAGTATAAGGAAACTGACCGAGCTACTGGCCGAAAAGACCGGTGCCTGACCGGCCGGGAAGGACGTGAGAAAATGGCAATCAAACAGTATAGCCTGAAAGCAGACGGGGCCAGGAAGCTGGCACCGGGCTTTAAGGTACGCGAGTTCCGGTGCCGCGACGGCTCCGACGTCGTGATGATCGACCAGACCCTCGTGGTTGCTGCTGCAGGCCATCCGGGAGCACTTTGGCAAGCCCGTCACGATCACCAGCGGGTACCGCACGGCGGCCCACAACGCGGCCGTGGGTGGAGCCAAGAGCAGCCAGCACCTGCTGGGCCGGGCAGCGGACATTCAGGTGCAGGACACCGACCCGCTGGCCGTTGCCGCCTATGCCGAGAGCCTGATGCCCGGCTGGGGCGGCGTTGGCCGCTACCCGGTCAAGGCCGGACGCACCAAGGGGCTGGGTGCATGTGGACACCCGGCCCAACAAAAGCAGATGGACGCAGTGAGGAGGTGGCGCATGAAAGATTATTTTTGCATGGCGATCGGCGCGATCGGCGGCGTGATCGCCGGTCTTTTTTTGGCGGCTGGGATGCCGCCATGCAAACGCTGGTCATCTTTATGGCCATCGACTACATCACCGGTCTAATTGTGGCCGGTGTGTTTCACGCATCGCCCAAGACCAAGACCGGCGCGCTGGAAAGCAAGGCGGGCTGGAAGGGCCTCATCCGCAAGGGCGAGACGCTGCTCATTGTGCTGGTGGCCTGCAGGCTGGATGCCGTGATGGGTTCCACCTTTGTGCGGGATGCCGTTGTGATCGGCTTTATCTGTAACGAGACCATTTCCATCATTGAAAACGCGGGCCTGATGGGGCTGCCGATCCCGGCAGTGATCACTAAGGCCGTGGACATTTTAAAGCAGCGCTCGGAAACCGAGCAGAAAGGATAAGCTCTTATGAATGAATTTCTGAAAGTCGCTCTTACTGCCTGCATCCCCGCAATGACCGTTATCTTTGGCTGGGGCCTGAACAAAGGTGTCAGCATTGCAAACGGCTACATCAACAACAAGTTTGCGCAGACCTGTCTCCAGAATGCCGCCAACGCGGTGTTCAACGCCGTCCAGTACGTCAACCAGACCTACGTTGATGCCCTGAAGGAACAGGACAAGTTCGACGAGGACGCGCAGCGCATTGCCTACAACCGCGCACTGACCGCAGCGGAAGAAAGCCCTGACGCAGGAGACCATCACGTTCATCAAGGAGACCTTTGGCGACCTCGACAGCTACCTGAAGCCGATGATCGAAGCGCAGGTGCGCAGCCAGAAGACCCTATATGTGATGTTTCTGTAGTGCCAACAAAATCATAGTATCACAACAGCCCCGGGGAGCCTGACGGTTCCACGGGGCTGTTTTTGTTTGCAGCGCATTCCGACATGTTGCGACATATTTTAACACTTTCGGCACATTTCCGGCATTTTCCAGCTAGAGTTGTACCGGAAGGAAGTGTAAAAAATGACCACTTATGATATGACCGATTTTGCCGCACAGGTGGACGGGGTGCTGCGCCCGCTGGGCATCACCCGCAATATGCGGGCTTACCACACTCTGAGCGAGGCGCTCCGGCTGATCTGCGAGCAGGAGGACCGGCTGGAAGCCGTCCAGAAAGAAATTTACGAGCCCATTGCAGACCGCCATTGCTGCGACTGGACCGCCATCCAGAGCATGATCCGCCGTGCCGCGCAGACCCTCATGGTCCACCAACCCCGCTCAGGTGCAGCATCTGGCTGGCTACCCGCTGACCGGCTGCCCCAGTGCCGTGCAGTTTCTGGAGCTGCTGTATAATGGGATGGTGAGAGGGGTGTAAATCGCCTTAGCCCAAAAAGTGGGTTGCGAAGTGGGTTTGCACAAAGAAAAGCACCCGGAAACTTACGTTTCTAGGTGCTATTTCTTGGTGGGCGCGGGTGATTCGAACCACCGAAGCTGAAAGCAGCAGATTTACAGTCTGTCCCCATTGGCCACTCGGGAACACGCCCATATTCTTTTGTGTCCGCCGCGCGGACTGCCTGTATATCTTACCACGCGCAAAGCAGTTTGTCAACCATCTGCAACAGATTTTATCGCAATTTCTGCACCAATCTCTCCAACAAACTCGCCCCATGGAAAAACCGCCCGGAAATCAATGTTCCCGAGCGGTTTTTTCTTGGAGCTGGTGACAGGAGTTGAACCTGCAACCCACTGATTACAAATCAGTTGCGCTGCCATTGCGCCACACCAGCTTATTTTATTGTTTTCCGAAGGGCGGTCTGCCGATTGATAATGCCTTCCGCCTGTGACAAATCACTGGTTTATAGGATAGCAGAAACCACGCAAATTGTCAATATCCACTCGTGTTCTCGGATGGGAAGCGTCGGGCAGCGTGAGCACTTTTTCCCTGTTCGTTCAACGGTTCGTTTCCCGGGCTGTGCAGCGGCAGCAGGCATGTTCCGGCAGGCAGAGCCATGCCGCGCCGGTGCGGGCTGCGGGCACAGCGCCCGCCGGCAGCGTTTTTCAAACCGATAAAACCGCTTGCAAGGCGGGGTTTGCAGCGCTATAATCGAATTGGGATATTATGCAGAAATGCCGTCTGCTTCCCGGTGCGGAGCCTGCGGCAGCAGCCTTGACGGCGGACAAACCCAGAGGATTTCTGTGAGGAGAGTTGTTTATGTGTCAGATCAGGGTGAATCTGCGCCGATGGGCCTGCCTTCTGGCAGCGCTGGCGTGCCTGCTTGCGCTGCTGCCGCTTCCTGCACACGCAGCGGGAGCCGCGTCAAAAGTGGTGCGTGTGGGCTGGTATGAGGACGCCTACAATATCACGGGCAAGAACGGCGAGCGCAGCGGCTATGCCTACGAATACGAGCAGTCGGTCGCGGCATACACCGGCTGGACTTACGAATACGTCAAGGCCGGCTGGTCGGACCTGCTCCAGATGATGAAAAGCGGCGAGATCGACCTGATGGCTGGTGTTTCCTACACCGAGGACCGTGCACAGGACATGCTGTTCAGTGAGCTGCCGATGGGCCGGGAAATCTATTATCTGTATGCCGACCTGGCCCACACGGACATTTCGGCCTCGGATCTGCGCACTCTGAACGGCAAACGCATCGCCCTGCTGAAAACCAGCGTGCAGGCCGCCCAGTTCTATCAATGGGAGGAGGATCACGGCCTGCATCTGCAATATGTGTGGTCCAACAGCTTCGAGCAGGGCAAGCAGCAGGCGCAGGGCCGCGAGATCGACTGCGTCATTTCCACCGAGACGCCTGCCTGGGTGGAATACGGCATGTCTGCCATTGCCCAGACCGGCGGCTCCGACATCTACTTTGCCATCAGCAGGACCCGGCAGGACCTGAAGGAAGAGCTGGATCACGCCATGCGCAAGATGGAATTCGACAAGCCGTTTTACGCTGACGAGCTGTACCAGCGGTATCTTTCTGCCTCCTATACGCCTGTGCTGTCCAGCGAGGAACAGGACTGGGTCACGCAGCATGGAAACATCCGGATCGGTTTTCTGACCAGCGATGCCGGCATCAGTACCTATGTGCCGGAGAGCGGGCAGCTGGTGGGGGTGATCAACGACTACATCACCTTTGCATCCGACAGCATCAGCAACCAGAAGCTGGATTTTTCACTGGTCGGGTATGATTCCATGGAAGAGGAGGTCCAGGCCTTGAAAGACGGCCAGATCGACCTCATCTTCCATTTTGCCCAGAACCCCTATGTAGCGGAAGAGAACAAACTTCGTTCTGTCCAACACGGTCCTGACCCTGAACATGGCGGCGGTCACGGTGCAGAATTACTTCAACGAGAACCATGCGAACACCGTTGCTCTGCTGAAGGATGACCTGCTGCTGAAATGGTACGTTTCTTACTGCTATCCGGACTGGAACATCGTCGAGTACAATTCCCTGAAGGATGCCGAGGCAGCCATGCGCAGCGGCGAAAACGACTGCCTGCTTGCCGAATCGGGCGAGGTCGTGAAGTACCGTGAGGACAAAAAGGCTCCACAGCGTTTTCCTCACGCAGGACGGCAATGTCTCTTTTGCCGTGGCACGCGGAGATGTCACCCTGATGTCGATCCTGAACAAGACCCTGCGCACGATCCCGGCCTCCATGCTGACGGGTGCGCTGCCCATGATACGAGGCCTCGCTGGAAAAGGTGACCGTGACCGACTTTGTAAAGGATAATTTTCTTGTCGCCTCCGTGATGTTGATCACCTTCTTCGGGATGATCCTGGCGGTCATCCTTGTCTCGCTGCGCCGGTCGCGCATCGCTGAGGCAAACGCCAAAGGAAGCCGCCCGGCAGGCCGGAAGCTGAACCAGAAATTGCAGGAAAGCCAGCGAGAGCTGCGGGCGGCCCTGCAGCAGGCGGAGAGCGCCAGCTCGGCCAAAACCACCTTCCTGAGCAACGTGTCTCACGACATCCGTACCCCGATGAACGCCATCGTGGGCCTGGCCAGCCTGATGGAAAACGACCTGCAAAACCCGGGCAAGCTGCAGGGCTACATTGACAAGTTGAAGACCGCCAGCTGGCATCTGCTGAACCTCATCAACGAGATCCTGGACATGAGCAAGATCGAAAGCGGCAAGGCCACCCTGAACATCCAGCCCTTCCGCATGGCCGAGCAGATCGCGCAGGTGGACAGCGTGATCCGCCAGCAGGCCGTGCTGCGGGACCAGCAGTTCACCGTACAGGTCCACGATCTGCTCCACGAAAATGTGGAAGGCGACGCCACCCGCCTGCGGCAGGTACTGCTCAACATCCTGTCCAATGCGGTCAAGTACACCGGCCATGGCGGCAGCATCTCGCTGAATGTGGAGGAGATCCTCCGCAGCGGCCACTATGCCCGCTACAAGTTCACCGTTACCGACAACGGCATCGGCATGAGCGAAGCGTTCCAGAAGCACATTTACGAGTCCTTCAGCCGGGCCGAGAATTCGGTGACCAACAAGGTGCAGGGCACCGGCCTGGGCATGGCCATCACCAAGAACATCGTGGACATGATGGGCGGTGTCATCACGCTGCAAAGCCAGCTGGGCAAGGGCACCCGCTTCGAGGTGGTGCTGGACTTCAAGATCTGCGAAGAAACGGCGCAGGCAGCACCCGCCGTCTGCCCTGCCCCGGCGCAGGACAGCCCGTCGCTGCACGGGATGCGCTTCCTCTGCAGCGCTCCCGCTACGAACCGTTTGCGGAGCAGCCGCAATAACCGACAGCATAAAACCCCTGCCGCTGAAAATCAAGCGGCAGGGGCTTTCTGTTTGCAGTCCGGTCAGGCAAGGGCCTGCTGGATCTTTGCAAAGTCGGCCAGGGTAAGGGCCTCGGCAGGCGGATGCGGGCGTCGAACCCGGACGCCTCGATGGCGGCAATGACCTTTTCCTTGGGCAGGTTCAGGCCGCCTGCAATGGCGTTGGCCGCAGTCTTGCGGCGCTGGCCAAAGGCCGCACGGATCAGTGCAAAGTAGCCGTCCTCGTCCTCCACCTGCACGGCGGGGGTGGGGCGGATGTCCATGCGCACCACGGCGCTGGTGACCTTTGGGGGCCGGGTAAAGCTGCCCGGCGCAGCGGTGAACATCAGCCTGGAGGTGGCGTAGTAGTTCACTGCACAGCTGATGGCACTGGAAGCCCGGGTGCCGGGCACGGCGGCCAAGCGGTCGGCGGCTTCCTTCTGCACCATCACGGTCCAGGCTCTCGATGGGCAGGCGGTCGCCCAGCAGCTTCATGACGATGGGGGCTGGTGATGTAATAGGGCAGGTTGGCGCACACGGCCACCGGCATGCCCGGGAACTCTGCCGCAATGAGGGCTTTCAGGTCCACCTTCAGCACATCCTGCAGCACCAGCTTGAAGTTGTCCACCCCGGCCATGGTCTCGGCCAGCAGCGGCGGCGGGCGCTCGTCCACCTCAATGGACACCACCTTGGCGGCACGCTTGGCCAGCTCTTTGGTCAGCACACCGATGCCGGGGCCGATCTCGATGACGCCGTAGCGCTTGTCCACCCCACTGGCATCCACGATCTTGGTGGGGATGCCCGGATTGATGATGAAGTTCTGTCCAAAGCCCTTGGAGAGCGCAAAATCGTATTTTTTCGCACAGGGCACGGATCACGGAAATGTCGGTCAGTTCGGGCATGGAGGCCATCCTTTCTCAGAAAAAAGGCTGTTGCAGGGTATGCAGCAGCCTTTGGGGAGTCATTGGTACGATTGGCGGCAGGTCACTCCCCCAGTCAATGCCTGACGGCATTGCCAGCCCCCTCGGAGACAGGACCTTTGGCGTGACCGGACAAGCTCCGGCAAACGATTTGCTTTGCCGCGCGGAAAAGCCTCCCTCCCAGAGGAAGGTGGCGCGGCGCAAGCCGTGACGGAGGGGCGTTTACTGTGCCGCAGAATCGGCCGCCGCTTCGCTCTGTGCAGTGTCTGCCGATCCTTCCGGTGCATCCGTCTCCGGTGCAGTCTCGGCGTCAGCGGCGGTGCTGTCGGCAGCCTCCGAAGCAGCAGCGGAAGAAGCACTGTCGTTGGCACCGGCCACGGTGGTGGTGCCGCTGAGCTGCTGGGCTGCGCTCACGGCGCGCTGGACCTGCGGGTCCGTCTCCGGGGTGTAGTCCAGATAGGAGTTGGCTTCATCCGCGCTCAGGGGCGCGCTCCACATCCACGCTCAGGCCCGTGCCGTCAAAGCTGGTGCCGTCGCCCGCAGAGCAGCTTTGCCACCGTGATGCTCACGGCGCTGCCGTCCGACAGGCGCTGCGGGCTGCTCTGGATGGTGCCCTTGCCCATGGTGGTGGCGCCCACCAGACGGGCACCGCTCATGGTGCGCAGGCTGGCGGCGAACAGCTCCCGCTGCGCTGGCGGTGCTGCCATTTACCAGACACACCAGAGGCAGGGCCGTCTCGGTCTCGCTGTCGCTGCTGCCCACCACGGTGCGGTTGCCGTTTTTATCCTCGGCGTAGGCCACCGTGCCCTCCGGCGCGATCAGATTGATGCAGCTGATGGCGTCATCCAGAACGCCGCCGCCGTTGTCACGCAGGTCAAACACCAGGCTGGCGGCACCATTGGCGCTCAGGGCGCGGATGGCGTAGTCCAGCTCACTGGGGGTGCTGCCGTCGAACTGACGGATCCTGATATAACCCACATCGCCCAGCATCTGATAGTCCACCGTGGTGCTGGTGTAGCCGGAGTGGGTCAGGTCTGCCGTATGGGAGGATGCCGCGCTGTCCAGCCAGGTCACGGTGACGGTGGTGCCGGCCTCGCCCTGCAGGCGGGACTGCACCGCATCCACGGTGGTCAGGCTCTTGACGTCGGTGTCGCCCACGGCGGTGATGTAGTCGCCCACCACGATGCCGGCTTCCTGGGCAGGCGAGCCGTCGTATACCTTGGTCACCTTGGCGTAGCCGGTCTGGTCCAGACCCAGCTCCACGCCGATGCCCAGGATGGTGCCGTTCTGCACATTGACCAGCTCGGTGTAGGCGGTAGCGTTGTAGTAGCGGGCGTACTTGTCGCCGGTGCCCAGCAGGTAGCCTGCGGTCAGGCGGTCGTACAGCGTGTTTTCGTCGATGGTGTAATAATCGTTGCTGCGGACGTAGCGGTCCACCTCTGCGATCTTGTTGTACATGCTCTCTTTTTCCTTGACGCTGCTCACCGTGCTGTCAAACAGACGCATGGCCACCAGCATGGTGATGGAAAAAGTGACCGTCATGGCAAGGATCACGATGGTGACCGCCATGCCGATGGAGATTTTACGGTTCATGTCAGCTTCCTCCCTGTCAGAACAGCAGCATCATGAAAAATACTGCCCAGCAGCGAGAGCACAAACACCCCCTGCCAGCAGCAGGCAGGCGATGCGCAGCATCCGCTTACGTTTTTGTTCGTTCATAAAAACCAGACTCCTTCACGATGGATCAATTGTGCGGGAACGGGATGTAGCCGCGGGGGTTGACGGCGTTGGCCTTGCTGCCGCCCTTCCACACCTCCAGATGCAGGTGGTTGCCGGTGGAATTGCCGGTGCTGCCCACATAGCCGATGAGCTCGCCCTGCTTGACGTACTTGCCGGCACTGGTGGCCACCGACCGCATGTGGCCGTACAGGGTGCTGTAGGTGTTGCCGTCGGACATTTTGCCGTGGTAGATGATGACATAGTTGCCGTAGCCGCCGCTGGACCAGCCTGCCACCTGCACATAGCCGCTGGCGGCTGCGTAGATGGGGGCACCGCCGCCGGCAGCCAGGTCGATGCCGGCATGCAGCTTGTTCACGCCGGACACCGGGTTCTTGCGCCAGCCGTACTCACTGGAGATGCGGCTGTAGCTTTTCAGCGGGCAGGCAAAGCCGGTAAAAACTCAGCTGCGGCTGGCTGGAAGCCGCCTGCGCAATGAGTTTCTGGATCTGGCTCTTCACGGCCTCGTAGTTCAGCTCGTCCGACTCGATGGCGGCCTGTGCGGCAGCCTGGGCCTTCTTGGCATCAGCCGCCGACATCTGGGCCGCCGAGATGCTGCTGTTCAGCTCGCTCTGCTTGGACTGCATCTGGCTGTTCTGGCTGTCCAGCTCTTTCTTCTGGCTCTGCAGGTCAGCCTTCTGGCTCACCAGCTCGGCACGGTCGCTTTCCAGCGCGGTCTTGTCGGCTTCCAGCCCGGCCTTGGCGGTTTTCATGTTGTCCATGATCTCGGTGTCCTTCACCGAGATGTCCTGCATGACCTCGTTGAAGGTCAGCAGCTCATACAGGTCGTTCACCGCGCTGAGCATGGCCACGCTGCCGCCGTCCCGCAGCTCCTGCATGGCGGCCATGTGCTTTTTGAAGTCGCTCCACTGGTCCTGGATCTCCAGCTCCTTTTTCCTCGATCTCCGTTTCCTTTTCGGCGATCTCGGTCTCCCTTGGCGCTGATCTCCTGTTCCTTCTGGCCGATGCTGTTCTGCACCGAGGCGATCTGCCCGCTGAGCACACTGATCTGGTCCTGAATGACGCTGACGCGCTCCTTCAGTTCGCCTTCCAGCGCCTTGGCGGCAGCTTCTTTCTTTTTGGCATCGTTCAGTTCCTGCTCATGCAGCTTGATGGACTGCGACAGCTTGTTCAGCTTGTTCTGCAGGCTGGACATACTGCTGCTGCCCGTGGCCGCCGAAGCCGGGTATACCGTGGCCGTGACCAGCAGGCAGATGCAGGCCAGGCACAGGCTCACCGCACGCACTACGCGGGTGCGCAGGGGCTTTCCGGCCGGGCATGACGGGCTTTGTGGCCCGGTGCGTGGAGCCGGAAAGGTTTTGCGTGCATTGCTTTTTTCATGGACGTCTCCTTTCGGTCAGACATTCAGATGCTTGCGGATGGAGAACATGCTGCCCAGGCCGCCCACCAGAGCGCCGCCCGCCAGGCTGTAGATCACGACGGTGGGCCAGACGTTGGCCACCGGTACCAGGGCATGGCCCATGATCATCTGCCACAGGCCGCCCAGGGTGCTGGCAGCACTGACGGTATAGGAGTAGGCGGCAAGGCTCACACCCGCCGTCAGGGCGCCGGAGATCAGGCCCATGGCCAGGCCCTCGACCACAAAGGGCAGGGTGACCAGCGCATTGGTGGCACCCACATACTTCATGATCTCGATCTCACGCCGACGGGCAAACACGCTCAGGCGGATGGTGCTGCCCACGGTGATGATGCTGACGATCATCAGCACCAGTACAATGAGCCGCCCGCCCTTGGTGACCGCCCGCTGCACTTCCACGAACACGTTGGTCATCTCCACCGGAGCAGCCACGCTGTACACGCCCGGGATGGCCTGCATCTTTTTTGCTCATGGCAGCCATCTGGCTCAGGTCCGAAAATGGTGACCCGGTAGTTTGCCTTAAAGGGGTTGTCGCTCTCGAACTCGTCCCACAGGGAGGAATAGTCCTCCATATAGCCCCCGGTAGATGTTCAGCACGTCCTGTTTGGACACATACTGCACCCCACTGACCCCCGGCATGGTAGAGAGCTTTTTCTCCCCACCTGGGTGGCGGTGGCGTCGTCGCAGTCAGGGTCCAGGTACACCACGGTCTCGTTCCGGCTACCCAGATAGGACACCATGCTGTCCACGTTCACCTCTGCCAGACTGGCAAAGCTGTTCAGGGTCATGCAGACACTCAGGGACGCGATGCAGGCAATGGTCATGGCCCAGTGCTTGCCCAGATTGCGCAGGCCGCGCCGGGTCAGAAAGAAAAAGGTCGAGATCCTCATACCGTCGCCGCCTCCTTTTTCCTTCGTTTCATCGTTTTGCTCGTCCGGTTTGTCGTCCACCGGTTCGGTGAGCTCCTTCCAGGCGTTCAGCTCGGCAGAGCGGGCCGCAATGGCCTCCGGGTCTGCCGGGATATCCGAGATGATGCGGCCATTTTTCAGGGTGACCACCCGCTGATGGAAGCGGTGCACCAGCTCGTGCTCATGGGTGACCACCAGCACGGTGATGCCCGTCTGGCTCACCCGCTCCAGCAGCTCCATCATTTCCAGGCTCAGCTCCGGGTCGATGTTGCCGGTGGGCTCGTCGGCGATCACCAGTTTGGGGCTGTGGGCCAGCGCACGGGCCACGGCCACGCGCTGCTGCTCACCGCCGGACAGGGTGTCCGGGTAGACCTTTGCCTTATCTTCCAGATGCACCAGCTCCAGCATGTATTCCACCCGCTCCCGGATGACGCTGCGCTTGACGTTGGTCACATGCATGGCAAAGGCGATGTTCCTCGTAGACCGTCATGGTGGGGATGAGGCGGAAATCCTGGAAGATGATGCCCATCTGGCGGGCGCAGGTAGGGCACCTTTGCGGCGGCGCAGGTGGGCAACATCCTTGCCCAGCACCGTCACCTTGCCGGAGGTGGGCAGCTCTTCGCGGAGGATGAGCTTGAGCAGAGTGGACTTGCCGGCGCCGGAGTGGCCCACCAGAAAGACACGAACTCGCCGTCGTCTACATGGAAGTCGATGTCCTCCAGGGCCAGGCGTCCGCCCTTTTTATACTCTTTGGAAACGTGTTCAAAATCTATCATGGAACGATGGATACTCCTGACATTTTTGAATTTTTTGGGTCAAGAATTTTCTGCCTGCAAAAAGAACCGGCCAGCATCGGGGTCGAGCGGCCGGTTCCGGTGCCGGACAGGGAACCCTGTGCGGCGGTTGCATCAATATTTGGCCGGGTTGTTGGACAGGTACTTCTTGACCATCAACGCCACCTTGAAAGACGATAGCGTCATCGAACTCACGCAGGTCCAGGCCGGTCAGCTTTTTGATCTTTTCCAGCCGATACACCAGCGTGTTGCGGTGGACGAACAGACCGCGGCTAGTTTCCGAAACGTTCAGGTTGTTCTCAAAGAAGCGCTGGATGGTGAACAGGGTCTCCTGATCCAGGCTCTCGATGCTGCCCTGCTTGAAGACCTCGCGCAGGAAGGCCTCGCACAATGTCGTGGGCAGCTGGTAGATCAGGCGGGCGATGCCGAGGTTGTCGTAGCGGATGATCTGCTTCTCGGTGTCAAACACCTTGCTCACTTCCATGGCGATCTGGGCTTCCTTGAAGCTGGTAGCCAGATCCTTGACGTTGGCAATGGGGTGCCAATGCCGACGACAGCCTTGATGTAATGCTCGCCGGAGAGGGTGTCCACAATGCTGGCGGCCAGCTTCTCCATATCGGAGCGGTCGATGCCCTTGCGGATCTCCTTGACCAGCACGGTATCCGTCTCGCTGATGTTGAACAAAGCAAAGTCCTTCTGCTTGTCCGGGAACAGGCTGCTGACCACATCATAAGCCGAGATATCGCCGCCGGAGGTCACGCGCACGATGAACACCACGCGGGAAACGTCGGTGGCGAAGTGCAGCTCGCGCGCCTTGGCGTAAATATCGCCCGGCAGGATATTGTCCAGCACCACGTTCTTGATGAAATTCGACTTGTCGAACTTTTCGTCATGATACTGCTTGATGCTCTGCAGGCTGATGGACAGCACGGCAGCAAACTGGCCGGCCGTCTCATCGGCACCTTCCACGAAACACGCGTAATCGTTGTGCTTTGCGCTGGAGAACTGCTGGTAGGTGTAACCATCGCGCACAAAGCGGTCCCCCTGCCGTCAGGCGCGCCGCCACAAAGCCGTCGCGCACTTCCCCGATCAGGTTCAGTTCCGAGCAGGAAATGACAGCGCCGGTCTCATCCACCACGCCGACCACCCGGTTGATCGCATCTTTCATCTGGTAGATCACGCTTTTCACGAAATACTCTATTGGCCATAATGGTTACCCCTTTTCCTCGTTTGTGCAAACCGCAGCGGCAGCGACTGTGATTTTTACCAATTTCGCTGCATTACAATCTATATTTTACACAAAAGAATTTACTTTTTGCAACATATTTCAACAAAAAAGATAATTCTTTCTTGTTGAAATTATCTTTCGGGGCGTTTGCAGGCCAAAAAGTGCTTTTTTGCGTGGTTCTTGGCACTATTTTTAGCTTTAAAATGTGATGTTTTTTTTGAAATCCGGGTGAAAAGCGGCCCTCATCCTCTGGTAATTTCTGCCACCTCATCGTCCGAAAGTTCCCGCCACCGGCCCGGCGCAAAGGTTCTCGTCCAGTGCAAGCCCGCCGATGGCGTCCCGGTGCAGGCCGTTCACCCCGGCCCCGTACACGCCGAACATCCGTTTGATCTGGTGGTACACCCCCTGCTTCAGCACCACCCGCACGGTCAGGCCGTCCGGAGAAAGGGCGGTCACCTCGGCCGGGGACAGGGGCCGTGCCGTCGGCCAGCGTGACCCCCCCCGCGGCAAAACCGGTGCGCATCTCCTCGGTGAGGGGGTGTCCAGCGTGACGGTATAGGTCTTGGAGACATGGCGCTTCGGGGCAAGGATATCATGGGCAAATCCGCCGTCATCGGTCAGCAGCACAAAGCCGGTGCTGGTCTTGTCCAGACGGCCCGCCGGGAACAGCCCCGGCGAGGGTAGGCATCCCCCCACCAGGTCCACCACCGTGGTGTCCCGCTTATCGGTGGATGCGCTCACCACACCTTCCGGTTTATTGAGCATGAGATAGACGAACTGCCGGTAGTTCAGGGCCTTGCCGTCCACGGCCACGGTGTCGGTTTCTTTGAGCTGGGTGTCCCCTTTTTGCAGACGGCACCGTTCACCTGCACCCGGCCCTTGGCCAGCAGAGCCTTTGCCTCGCTGCGGGTGCACTGGGCCGTCTCGGCCAGATATTTATCCAATCGCATCTGCGGTACTCCTTTTTTTATGTTCTGCTACCAGTGTAGCATGGCAGACAAAATCGTGCAGGCGCAAACGCAAAAAGGAGAAGCCCGTGGGCTTCTCCTTTTGCAATTTATACTGTCATCAGACGCTCAGGGATGCGTGCTGCTCCACAGCGTCGGGGTTGGCGTCAAAGATGGGCTGCAGCACGTTGGCGATGAACTCCTCCACCTGCTGGGGTGCACGGCCCACAAAGTTCTCCGGCACCAGACCTGCCACGATCTCCTCCTTGGTCAGGCCAAAGGCGGGGGTCGGCAGCAATGCGGTCCACCATGTCGTTGGGCAGGCCTTCTTCCTTGACCTGCTTGCCGGCGGCAATGGCGTGCTGGCGCAGGCGCTCGTGCAGCTCCTGACGGTCGCCGCCCTTCTTGACGGCCTTCATCATGATGTTCTCGCTGGCCATAAACGGCAGCTCAGCCATCACGCGGCACGCACAACCTTGGGGTAAACCACCAGACCGTCCGAAACGTTGATTCAGCAGGATGTTCAGGATGGCGTCGGCGGCCAGGAAGCCCTCGGCCATCGCAATGCGCTTGTTGGCAGAGTCGTCCAGCGTGCGCTCAAACCACTGGGTGCCGGCGGTCATGGCGGGGTTCAGCACGTCCACCATCAGGTAGCGGCTCAGGGCGCAGATGCGCTCGCACCGCATGGGGTTGCGCTTGTAGGGCATGGCCGAGGAACCGATCTGGTTCTTCTCAAACGGCTCTTCCATCTCTTTAAAGTTGGCCAGCAGGCGGATGTCGGTGGCCATCTTCATAGCGCTCTGGCCCAGGCCTGCCACGGCGGACAGTACATTGTAGTCCACCTTGCGGCTGTAGGTCTGGCCGCAGACCGGCACGACCTTGGTAAAGCCCATCTGGGCGCAGACGTCAGCCTCGACGGCCTTGACCTTGGCGGAATCGCCGCCGAACAGCTCCATAAAGCTGGCCTGGGTGCCGGTGGTACCCTTGACGCCGCGCAGCGCCAGCTGGCCGATCTGGTGGTCGATCTCCTCCAGGTCCATGTACAGCTCGTTCATCCACAGGGTGGCGCGCTTGCCGACGGTGGTCAGCTGGGCGGGCTGGCAGTGGGTGTAGGCGAGGCAGGGCATATCCTTGTACTCGTCGGCAAACTTGGCCAGGTTCGCCAGCACGCCGATGGTCTTCTTGCGCACCAGCTGCAAAGCCTCGCGCATGATGATGACGTCGGTATTATCGCCCACATAGCAGCTGGTAGCACCCAGATGGATGATACCCTTGGCCTTGGGGCACTGCAAACCGTAGGCGTAGACGTGGCTCATGACATCGTGGCGCACCAGCTTTTCGCGGGCGATGGCATCCTCGTAGTTCACGTCGTCCTTGTGGGCTTCCAGCTCGGCGATCTGCTCATCGGTGATGGGAAGACCCTGCTTCTTCTCGGCCTTGGCCAGCGCGATCCACAGCTTGCGCCAGGTGCGGAACTTGTTGTCGTCCGAGAAGATATACTGCATCTCGTCAGAGGCATAGCGGGTCGAGAACGGGGAAATATAACGGTCATGTTGTGCCATGGGAAAAGTCCTCTACTTTCTTACAGCTTAAAATAGTTCACGCCGCCCTCAAAGATAGGCTGGTACTTGTCGCCGGTAACGTTCTTGTACAGGCGTTCGCCGTAGCGTTCGCTGTGGCCCATCTTGCCAAAGACGCGGCCGTCCGGGCTGGTGATGCCCTCGATGGCCATTACGGAGCCGTTGGGGTTGTAGCGCAGGTCCATGGTGGGCTGGCAGGTCAGGTCGACGTACTGGGTGGCGATCTGGCCGTTGTCGATCAGCTGGTTCAGCAGCGTCTGGCTGCAGACAAAGCGGCCCTCGCCGTGGCTGATGGCGATCAGGTGCTCATCGTTGATGTCGCAGCGGCTCAGCCAGGGGCTCTTGTTGCTGGCAACGCGGGTGCGCACCAGCATGCTCTGGTGGCGATGGATGGTGTTGAAGGTCAGGGTCGGGTCATCGGCCGTGATGGGGCGGATCTCGCCGTAGGGGACCAGGCCCAGCTTGATGAGAGCCTGGAAGCCGTTGCAGATGCCCAGGGCCAGGCCGTCGCGCTGGTTCAGCAGGCGGTTGACGGCATCGGCCACAGCGGGGGAGCGGAAGAACGCCGCGATGAACTTGGCGGAGCCGTCCGGCTCGTCACCGCCGGAGAAGCCGCCCGGCAGCATCAGGATCTGGGCCTCGTCCAGCTCCTTGACCAGGGCTTCACAGCTCTCGGCAACATCGGCGGGGGTCAGATTCTTCAGCACCAGAATGTGCGGGTCGCCGCCTGCCTGGCGGAAGGCGCGGGCGGTATCATACTCACAGTTAGTGCCGGGGAAGACGGGGATAATGACCCGCGGGGTAGCCAGGCGCACAGCGGGGGCCACGCGCTTGTTGGCGGGGCAGTCATGCTCCAGCGCGGGCACAGTCGGGCCGGCCTTGCGGTAGGGGAAGACCGGCTCCAGCTTGGCTTCCCACTTCTCCTGCAGCTTGGCCAGGTCGATCATCTCTTTGCCGGCTTCCAGCGTGTAGTCCACGGTGGTAAAGCCCAGGAACTCGCCGGCGGACGGGTCCAGCAGCTCCAAAATCACGCTGCCGTAAGCAGGCTTGAACAGGTCGTTGAAGTTCAGGTCGTTGGAGAGCTGCAGACCCACATGGTTGCCCACGCACATCTTGAACAGGGCCTCGGCCACGCCGCCGTAACCGGGGGTAGCGGCAGACAGCACCTTGCCTTCGTCGATCATCTGCTCGACGGTCTTGTAGATGGCAATCAGGCTGCCGATCTCGGGCAGGCCGTCCTTATACTGGGGACGCAGCATAACAACGGCGCTGTTGGCTTTCTTGAACTCGGGGCTCTGCACATCGCGGGTATTGCCGATGGCGGTGGCAAAGCTGACCAGCGTGGGGGGAACATCCAGGCCTTCAAAGCTGCCGGACATGGAGTCCTTGCCGCCGATGGAGGCGATGCCCAGGCCCATCTGGGCATCCAGGGCACCCAGCAGGGCGGCCAGCGGCTTGCCCCAGCGCTCGGGCTTGTCGTTCATGTGCTCAAAGTATTCCTGGAAGGTCAGGTACATATCCTTGTGGTGGAAACCGGCGCACACCAGCTTGGTGACGCTCTCGACCACGGCCAGATAAGCGCCGCGGTAGGGGTCGGCCTCGGTCAGGTAGGGGTTGAAGCCCCAGGCCATGCCGGAGCAGGTGGTGGTCTCGCCGTCCACGGGCAGCTTGGCAGCCATGGCCATGGTGGGGGTCAGCTGATACTTGCCGCCGTAGGGCATCAGCACAGTGGCCGCGCCGATGGTGGAGTCGAAGCGCTCGCCCAGACCCTTCTGGCTGCAGACGTTCAGGTCGGAGACCAGGTGCTCCATCTTCTGCTCAAAGGTAGCACCGGCAAACTGGGGCTGCCAGACATGACCCTTGAGGATGTGCACGTTGGCGTGACGCTCGGCACCGTTGGAGTTCAGGAACTCGCGGGAGAGGTCGACGATGGCCTTGCCGTTCCAGAATTCGCGCATGCGCTTTTCCTCGGTAACGGTGGCAACAATCGTAGCTTCGAGGTTTTCCTCGGCGGCGTACTGCATAAAGGTCTCGGCATCCTCGGCAGCAACGGCCACAGCCATACGCTCCTGGCTTTCGGAGATGGCCAGTTCGGTGCCGTCCAGACCCTCGTATTTCTTGGTGACCTTGTTCAGGTCGATCTTCAGGCCGTCGGCCAGCTCACCGATGGCAACAGAGACACCGCCTGCGCCAAAGTCGTTGCAGCGCTTGATGAGGCGGCAGGCATCCTCGCGGCGGAACAGACGCTGCAGCTTACGCTCGATGGGGGCGTTGCCCTTCTGCACCTCGGCACCGCAGGTCTCCAGGCTGGTCAGCTTGTGGGCCTTGGAGGAGCCGGTGGCACCGCCGATGCCGTCACGGCCGGTGCGGCCGCCCAGCAGGATGACCACATCGCCGGGGGCGGGTTCCTCGCGGCGAACATGGCTGGCAGGCGTTGCACCCACGACCGCGCCGATCTCCATGCGCTTGGCAGCGTAGCCGGGATGATACAGTTCAGAGACCTGGCCGGTGGCAAGGCCGATCTGGTTGCCGTAGCTGGAGTAACCGGCAGCAGCGGTGGTGACCAGCTTGCGCTGGGGCAGCTTGCCGGGCATCGTCTCGGAGACAGGCTTCAGCGGGTCGGCTGCGCCGGTCACGCGCATGGCCTGGTAGACGTAGCTGCGGCCGGACAGGGGATCGCGGATGGCACCGCCGATGCAGGTGGCAGCACCGCCGAAAGGCTCGATCTCGGTGGGGTGGTTGTGGGTCTCATTCTTAAAGAGGAACAGCCAGTCCTGCAGCTCGCCGTCGACATCGCACTTGATCTTGACAGTGCAGGCGTTGATCTCCTCGCTCTCGTCCAGGTTCTTCAGGATGCCGCGCTGCTTCAGGGCCTTGGCGGCGATGGTGGCGCAGTCCATCAGGGTACGGTTCTTCTTGTCGCGGCCGGTCTCCTTGCGCAGGGCCATGTAGCGGTCAAAGGCAGCCTGCACCAGCTCGTCATCGATCTGCACATCGTCCAGAATGGTACCGAAGGTAGTGTGGCGGCAGTGGTCGGACCAGTAGGTGTCGATCAGGCGGATCTCGGTGATGGTGGGATCGCGGTGCTCGGACTTGAAGTAGTCCTGGCAGAACTTGATGTCGGCGTGGTCCATGGCCAGGCCCTTCCTCGTTGCGGAAGGCTTCCAGGGCATCGTCGTCCAGGGCGGTAAAGCCGGTCAGGGTCTCCACCTCGGTGGGGATGGCAAACTCCATCTTGAGGGTGCTGCGCTCCTCAAGGCTGGCTTCGCGTGCCTCGACGGGGTTGATGACGTACTTTTTAATGGCGGCGATGTCGTCCTCGGTCAAATCGCCCTCCAGCAGGTAGACGCGGGCGCTGCGCACGGTGGGGCGCTCGCCCTGGCTGAGCAGCTGGATGCACTGACTGGCAGAGTCAGCACGCTGGTCAAACTGGCCGGGCAGGTACTCAACAGCAAAAACGTGCTGGGCCTCGGGCAGGGGTGGTGTAGGTGGTGGTGTCTACCGGCGGCTCGCTAAAGACAGTAGGAATGGCCTGCTGGAACAGGACGTTGTCGATACCCTCGACATCATAACGGTTGATGAGCCGCAGACCTTTCAGGGCCTTAATGCCCAGCAGGTCGACCAGCTCGTGGCAAAGGCCCTGAGCCTCGCCGTCAAAACCGGGCTTTTTCTCAACATAAATGCGATATACCATTGTATATTCCTCCGTTACTGCATCGCAGCCAATGCTCTTGCGCCGATGTCGCTGCGCTTGTGCAGCTTGTCGAAGTGGATGCTCTCGCTGGCAGCGTAGGCTTTTTTCAGTGCCTCGTCCGGCAGGGTGGCAGCGGTGGCCGTCACGCCCAGCACACGGCCGCCGTTGGTGACCAGCTTGCCCTCCTTGATGGCGGTGCCTGCATGGTAGACGGTCACGTCGGCGGCGTCCAACTGGCCCTCGGTCAGGCCGGTGATCTCCTTTGCCCTTCTCGTAGGCGAGGGGATAGCCGCCGCTGGCCAGAATGACACAGGCGGCAGCGCCGTCGCTGAATTTGACCTCGGTCTTATCCAGTGTGCCGTTGGTGGTAGCCTGCATCACAGTCCAGCAGGTCGCTGTCCAGCAGCGGCAGGACGACCTGTGTCTCCGGGTCGCCGAAACGGCAGTTGTACTCGATGACCTTGGGGCCGTCGGGGGGTCAGCATCAGGCCAAAGTAAAGGCAGCCCCTTAAAGGGGCAGCCCTCGGCCTGCATGGCGGCCACGGTAGGCAGGGAAGATCTCCCTTCATGCAGCGGTCAGCCACGGCGGGGGGGTGTAGTAGGGGTTGGGGCCACGGTGCCCATGCCGCCGGTGTTCAGGCCTTCGTCATGGTCAGCGCACGCTTGTGATCCATGCTGGAGACCATCGGCTTGACGGTCTTTCCGTCGCAGAAGGACAGCACGCTGACCTCGGGGCCGGTGAGAAACTCCTCGACCACCACATGATTGCCCGATGCACCGAACTTTTATCCAGCATGATCTCTTTCACGCCGTCGGCGGCTTCCTGCTCGTTCTGGCAGATCAGCACGCCCCCTGCCCAGGGCCAGGCCGTCGGCCTTGATGACCACGGGATACTTGCCCTCGGCACGGATGTACGCCATGACCTTGGCAGGGGTCGTCGAAGGTCTCGTACTTGGCGGTGGGGATACCGTATTTCTTCATCAGGCCCTGCTGAATACCTTGCTGGCCTCGATGCGGGCCGCGGCTTTGTCGGGGCCAAAGGCCGGGATGCCGACCGCCGCCAGGGCGTCGACCATGCCCAGGGGCCAGGGGATCATCCTGGGCAACGACCACATAGTCAAAGGCTTCCTTGGCAAAGGCGACCATGGCGTCCACGTCGGTGGCGGATGGCCTTGCAGGGGCATCGTAGCTGGAAAGCAAATACGTAACCGGAACGGAAGCACAATTGA
>VOFJ01002176.1_pt1 | contig 25828 bp, 32 predicted proteins | sample 5384081 | NCBI WGS metagenome assembly VOFJ01 (sample SAMN12384729, study PRJNA508395) | human gut metagenome | isolation source: healthy gut I | host: Homo sapiens | reverse complement strand
AATAACCTTTTCTCAGGACGGAAACAAAAATTGCGCCCTGAATTCCTCAGGGCGCAACGAACTCGTTCCGCGGTACCACCTGAATTCCCGGCCTGCCGGGCACTCAAAACTCCATAACGGGGAGTTAGCCGTCCGGGCTTACTTGCGGTTCAGCCCGGCTGCTCCAAGGCGACAATCCCACCAAAACCACAGACGCTCACACCAGCCGCGCCCTCTCTGGGAGGTTTTCCGGTGGGAAACTCCTCTTCCTTGCATTGTATATCTTGATTATAGCGAAAAAGGCAGCTCATGTCAATAAAAAAAAACAACGCTGCAGCACAGGGCAGCAGCATTTCCTTTTTCCAGACCGGTAGGCAGGGGATCGGTTCAGGCGCAACATGGTTCCTTTTTAACGAAACTGCATATCTACCAGCTAGATTTCGCCGTGCCAGCTGGAATTGTGGACTCACTTGTCACCGGCAAGTGATGAGATCCCATGGCGCTTCGCGTCTGCCCCAGGGGAAGGCTGGGGGCGGCACCCTTTCATGGGTTTGCTGTAGAATTTTGCTCACAGTTCTTGACTGTGTACACAATCAGGCATATAATAGCCGTATCTGTAAAAAGGATGGAAATAGAAAATGAAGCTGTCTTTGGTTGTTCCATGCTACAACGAAGAAGAAAAATATAGCCGCCTTCCAGCAAGCCGTAATAGACGCCTTTCGGGACTGCGGTTTACTCTTACGAAATCATCTTTGTAGACGATGGCAGCAGCGACAAGACCCTTGCCCAGCTGGAAGCGGCGTATCATAGGCAGGCATGTCCAGTGAGCGTAATCAGTTTTTCCAGGAACTTTGGCAAGGAAGCCGGGCTGTACGCTGGCCCTGGAGCACGCCACGGGGCGTATGTCAGCCTCATTGACGCGGATTTACAGCAGCGGCCGGAGCTGGTACGGCAGATGGTGGAGATTCTGGACACCCATCCGGAATATGACATTGTGGCCGCCTACCAGGACAAACGGGGGAGACGGAAAGGTGCTGTCCTTCTTCAAAGAAGGCTTCTACAGCCTCATCAACCGTCTGTCCACCGTAAAGCTTCGTCCGGACGCCAGCGATTTCCGCACCTTTCGCCGGAAGGTTGCAGAAAGCATCCTGTCTCTGCCGGAATACCACCGTTTTCCAAGGGGATCTTTGCCTGGGTGGGATATGAAACCTGCTTCATCCCCTACACCGCCTGTGAGCGGGCCGCAGGTACCACCAAATGGTCCTTTAAAAAGCTGTTCCGCTATGCCATTGATGGCATCATCGGCTTCTCCACGGCTCCCCTGCGAGCCGCCACTTACCTGGGTCTTATGGCTGCCGCTTCCTCTCTTATCTATCTTTTTGATCGTCATTTTGCAGAAGCTGATCTGGGGGCATTGCCGTACCGGATACGCCACCATCATTGTCCTGATTCTCCTGCTGGGGGCCTGCAACTGTTCTGCCTGGGGGTGATTGGAGAGTACATCGGGAAAATTTTTGAGCAATCCAAGCACCGCCCTGTCTACCTGGCAAAGGAGGTCCTGCTCCACACAGAAGATCCCCAATAATTCCACATCCGCCCAGCCGCTCCCATCTGTGGGCCCGGCTGGGCGGATATTTGTCAGTCCAGATCATATCCCTGAAATTGCAACACGGGGATGCCTCAAAACGAATTTTGAGACAACCCCGCGCGCTGGATGAAGTACCGCATGTGCGTCAGACTCTTTTATTATTTGCCAAATGCCTCGCAGTACCGCATGATGATCGCTGCAATCTGGGCACGGCTTGCCGTATCCTTGGGCATCAGCTTGCCACCGGCGCCGTTGACGATGCCGTTTTCCACAGCCCAGATCATGTAAGCCTTTTGCATAATTGCTCACATTGCTGGCGTCGGGATATGCGCTCATGTCGCCCTTGTCTACAATCTCAATGCCCTTCTTTTCCGCATAGCGGCCAATCATGGTCACCAGCTGCTCTCTGGTCACAGGCTGGTTCGAGCAAACAGGGTATCGGTGATACCTGTCACAATACCGTTCTCTGCAGCCCAAGCCACAGCATCGGAATAGTAACGGCCTTCCGCCACATCTGTGAAGGGGGACTTGCCGCTGGTTTCCGGGCTGCCGGCCAGGCGGTACAGGATGGTCGCAAGCTGTCCGCGGGTCAGGGCTGCCATTGGGCTGGAACAGGTTGTTGCCCATACCCACCATGAGGTTTTCGGAAACCACAAAGTCAATGCCCTTGTGATACCATCTGTTGAGATCCACATCCTCAAAGCCCTTGGACGGGCAGTGATCGCTGTTGGCAGGGATGGTGCGGATTTCTGTTGCATCGCAGCGGGTGCAGGTGTGGGTCTCGCTGCCGGCATGGAAGCAGTCGGCAGGATCGGTCACAGTCCAATCGCTCCAGTCGTGGCCCAGAGGCTTCTTCTCATCGGTCTTGTAGGTATGGCCGCAGACCTCACAAGCATGGAGGGTATATCCGCCCTCGGTGCAGTTGGGCGCAACCACAGTCTCCCGATAGCTATGGCCCAAAGCGTTCACAGGACGGGTCTCCCACTTCGCCGCAGCCGGCGCAGGTCCGGGATTCCTCACCAGCCTGTTCACAGGTGGGCTCCTTGGTCACAGTCCAGTCGCTCCAATCGTGGCCCAGAGCCTCGACGGGACGGGTTTCGGTCTCACCACATACCGCACAGGTGCGAGTCTCCACCCCATCGTGGTCGCAGGTGGCTTCCTTGGTCACAGTCCAGTCTCCCCAACTGTGGCCCGTGGCCTTGACCACGTTGTCGCGATAGCTGTAGCCGCAATCCTCGCAGGTGTACAGGGTGTAGCCATCCTCGGTGCAGGTGGGCTCCACAATTGTGACGGTGTAGGTATGGCCCACAGCCTCCACAGGACGGGTCTCAGACTCGCCGCAGCGGCTGCAGATCCGGGTCTCCACGCCTTCATGCTCGCAGTCGGGGAGCCTTGGTTACAGTCCAGGCACCCCAGCTGTGGCCCAGAGCCTCCACCAGGTTGTCCCGGTAGTTGTGGCCGCAATTCCGGCAGGTGTACAGGGTATAGCCGTCCTCGGTGCAGGTCGCTTCCACCACGGTGATCATATAGTCATGCTCGGGAACCGTCATGGTGATGTTCTCCACCGTGCCAAGGGGATTGGCGCCATCTTCCACAGTGGTAACCGTGAAGGTAGCCTCTGTGTCTTCCGCAGCGGCAAAGGTCAAGGTAGCCAGAACCGTCCCGGCGGGAGCGCTTTCCTTGTAAGCGTAGCCAAAGGTCACCAGACCGTCCTTCTCGCTGAAGCTGTTGTACTGGGCCTTACCGGACTTGTCAGTCAAGGTCAGCTTGGCAGCATCGTAGGGCCACGGTAATGCGGCCATTGGTGGTCACATCGTCCGCCGTCAGGGTCAGAGTCACAGTCTTCTCGGTGCAGTCTGTGTCTGTACCAACACTCAGCAGTTCCAGAGGCAGCTTGTTGGCCTTGGCCTTGTTCACGGAGCCGGTCAGCACTGCGTTCAGGCTACCTGCACTGGTCTGCTCCGCCTGGGGACGGAGCTGACCAATCTTGGCGGTCCGGTTGACACTGGCCTTTCCAGGTGCTGCAGCCAGGTCATCCTCGGAGACCAGCTCCGCTGTGATGTTCTCTGCATTTGCAGTCAGGACATTCAAGAAGCGTTGCCGTCATTGCTGGCGTTGGCCTTCGCCCGATACAGAGCTGCGGGCCACACGCTGTCGCCCACATCGCCCAGGCGAGTGGCATTGTAAATTTCGTTGGCTTCGTCCAGTACCAGGCGGTAAATCTCATTGGTCTCTCCGGTAAATGCCGACAGGTACAGCGCGCCGTCGTCACCGGCAACCATGGAGGTGTACATATTGTTGCCACTGTCATCGCCGGGGAACTCCAGAGCCAGATCGCTGGCAAACATACTCAGCCATGCGCTGTATCCATCGTCTGTGGCGTAGGTCCAGAAATGCCAGAGATTGCCGCCGTTGTCCAGCAGGATGAAGTGCTCGGTATCCAGCATCACCTCATCCTCTTCGTCCCAGAACTCCTCGTAGCCGAGAGAAGTGATTGCCACCAGGTATTCGGCCCCGGCAGTGCTCAGGCGGCTGCTCAGGTTAAAGGCACTGGTATCAAGAGCCATGGGGTTCTTGGGCGCCAGGAAGTAGTAATAGTAGATACTGCCAACCATGGCGGTCTCATCTGTGGAGAACACTTCGCTGTATGCCTGATCCCACAGGGGGGACGCCCGCGGCATTCGCGCCGGAATTCTCCAGAGTCTTGCCTTCCATGGACACCTTGTGCATGGCCCAAGTGTTCTCCGCAGCGTCCATGATGTACATGACATTGTTCTTGGGATCTCGTAGGTAGCAGAGGTGAGGCTTGTGTCCACCGCAGCGCCGCCAGTCCAGGTCGCATCCGTTTCCAGATTCCACTGGAAGAACATGGGATTGCCGTCCTTGTCCTGCAGGACGCCGTCCAGAGTGGTGTTGACCGTTTCCACCGTCACCATGCAGGAAGCATACACCGTAGGATCCAGAACAGAGGTCGCCGTGATGACGCTCTGACCAACCTCCAAGCCGGTCACGACGCCGCTGGCGTCCACCGTTGCAACCGCCTCATTGGAGGAGGTCCAGGTCACATCCCGGTTGGTAGCCGTCCAGGGCAGAACGGAAGCAGACAACTGGGCTTTGTTGCCCCGCAGAATGCTGAGGCTCGTGTCCGACAGATTCACAGCGGACACCTCGTCGGTGGGCTGAGACCAACCGCCGCCGGAAGACTTCAGGGGGGGATGCACAGAGCCGTGATTTCGTGCTCGAAGTCCTTCAGGGTCACCACTTCACCGGTGGCCGGGTCGATTTCATACAGCTCTGCATAGATGATCTGGAAGAATCCGTAGAAGTCAAAGTAGTAGAAGGAGTTCCAATACAGCTTGCCGTTATTGGGATTTAACTCCAGGGCCTGGACATAGTTGTTGCTGTGCACCTCACTGGTAATGGCCACAGGCTCAGCCATGGTGTCCAGGGTGAACCGGTACACAAAAAGCCCCGGTTGGTGACTTCGTTGGTGTCGCCGTAAGCCACGCAATAGAAGTTGCCCTCATTGTCGCAAAGCCAGGGTGTTGGTGGTGATGCCGATTTCGCCCACAGTCTCCACGGTACCCAGGAGCTTGTCCACGGTCACCAGCTGGTTATCGGTCACACCATACAGGATCCCCGTTTCAGAATTGTAGGCCATATCCGTGAGGATGACACCCAGATTGGTCACATAAGTGGCCTCAGAGGGATCTTCTTCATTCAGGACATACAGGTCGCCTTCGGCAGTGGAAGCAAAGATCATGCCGTCCACATCTGTTGCAAGCCCGGAAGGTCTCCTTGCTAGTGGACAGAGTCTGAGCAGTTGTCAAATCGTCGTTTCTGCCAAAGCCGATCCAGGAGTTGGCGGAAGAATCAAACGCAATCATGTCCGGAGCAGGCAGAGGCTCGCCGATCTGGATGTTCACCTCGTAGGTGACCACATTCATGGCGTAGTCCGCAACCTGCAGCAGGAACTTCTTGCCGTTCACACCCTTCAGATCCAGGACGAAGCTGCGGGTCTCGCCCGGCTTTGCATCGGCAGTGGTCCCCCTCATAGGCCAGAGGCATGGTGCCGCCTGCGTTATACAGGACCGCAGCCGCCAGGTACCGGTTATCGCTGGCAGTCACCGTCATGGTATCGCCAGTGAGGCTGAGGGAAACATCCTCCAGGACAGGAGCCGTGTTATCGATGACTGCCGGCATCTTCAGGGAGGCGCCTTTGCCCAGGGCATCCCAATCCACAGTGCCGTCCTTCTGCACATACAGCTCCGGAGCCAGGGTCAGGGGCCAGCTCAACGGCATCCCCTTCCTTCAGGCCGGCAGGAGACCAGTTCAGATTCAGGTTGTAGCCGGTCTGCTGCCAGGAGGCTGTCCGGCTGTAGTAATACGCAGCGCTCACAGCGCCGGGCTCGGCAGAGGCCAAAATCTCGCCCGTTTCAGCGTTGGTTACGGTAAAACGAGAGGCGCCGGCATTTCGAATCGCCGAGAAGGTCCACTTGCCAAACTTGTCGCCCCGCTCGCTGTTGACAGCGTTCCGCTCAGGCATATACTTCTCGTCGGGAACTAAGGGGTTGCCGCCAAAGTAGTACATGGAATCCGGCTCATCGCCATAGATAATGCCCAAGGCATTGGCATTGACATTGCCCAGGTACGGAACCCGGAATTCCTCACCGGTGGCATACTCCATATAGGTGCCAACGTCAAACATGGAGCTGTCCGTCCAACTGCCATAGAAAGCCAACACGGGGATGGAATGGCTGGTGCCCTCCACACCTTCCACATTGGTCAGCGCATGGGCATAGACGTAAGCTTCCACATAGGCGCCATTGGTGTAGTAGCGGTCCAGCTCCGCCTTCTGCTCCTCAGTCAGCGTCATGGTCACCGTGAGCTTGACAGATCCGTTGGCCGGAACCGTAACGGTGTCCTTACCCAGCTTGCCAAGGAACAGGTGTACATCATAGGTATCCACCCGGCCATCGTGATTGATGTCGGCAAAGTCCGCACTGGAAATGGAAGCCCGCGCGCCGGTCACATAGTCCAGCAGAGCTTGTCCATCATCCGTATCCACATCGCCATCGCCATCGAAGTCACACTTGGCCATTTCACCGGCACTGTTGACCACCTGGCCGTCGGCGGTCCAAGAGACATTGGCCTCCAGGGCAGTGGTCGCCACATCCAGGTAATTTGCCAGCTGGGACATGTCCTGATTGCCATTGGCATAGTAGGCAAACATATCCTGGGTGAAGAGGTCTGCGGAGAGCTCAAAGACCTTGGTTTCGCTGGTCAAATTATTGAGGGTGAAGCCGAAGGAATAGACACCATCCCGGCCGGCATCCTCACCCAGCTCCGCCTTCACCTTACCGTCGTCCTGACCATCCACCAGAATGTAGGAATCGGCAGAGGTGGCAGCCGCCGTGTTGGCAAGGCCTGCGCCCTGCTGCAGCACAGGGTAGTAATTGCCGTCTTCGTCCTTCATGGGAACAGCGGTGGACATCATCAGGCTCTGAGCCAGCGCGCGCGGTCTGTGATGCCGCTCTGGGAGAGCTGGTTCTCCCGGATGTACTGCTTCACCCAGAGCGGTGATACCGGAGATCTGGGGAGCCGCCATGGAAGTACCGCTCATGAGCTCGTACTGATCCGTCTCCTTGGTTGCACCATTGACCGAGTAAATCGAGCCGCCAGGGGCGGTGATTTCCGGCTTCAGGCTCAGGTCGCCAGGCACGCCCCAGGAGCTGAACTCGCTCATGGTGTAGTAAGGGAGAATTGTTGATGGAAACCGCGGAAGCTTTTGATCGACTGTCAGAGTCCCGGTGTAGTAGGTCACGCCACCTTCTGTGACAGCCTCTGTGGAATGCTCCTTAATGTAAGCAGCATTCGCCTGGGTAATGGAAACGCAGGGGGCGGTCTGCTTATAATCTGTCAGGTCCATATTGATGACGCCGGGCTGATTGTTGCAGACCACAGTGGCAATGGCCCCCAGACCCACGGCAATTTCCGCCTTCTCATAGAAGGAGGTGGTGCCACGGGAGCAGAAAACCACCTTGCCGGCTACGTCAATTCCGGTGTAGTCTTCCGCCTGGCCAACGCCAGTGATGAATACATAGTCCAGAGACGTACCGCTTCCATCGGCAGAGGTGTCCAGGCTCGTAAAGGGGCTCGTTCGTGTAGTCAGTCTCATTGTAGACAAAAATCCTTACCGGCTACGCGGAAGCAGTTGCCAATGGCGCCGTCGTTATCCACAGAAGCAACGGTGAAGGAGTTGGTGTAGGTGCCGGGGGAACCGCCGGTGTGGAAGTTCACATCGTCACCATAGAGCGTACCGGCCACAGACTGGCTGTTCTCGGCCCAGTAGCCGTTGTTGCCGGCGGAAATGCAGACCACCGTGTCGGTCTCCACCAAAGAGTCCAGCAGGCTCTGGTACGTGCTATTGGTGGTCATACCGGCATTGGAAGAACCCAAAGACAGGTTCACGGAGTCGCAGTTCAGAATGATGGCGTCCTCGATGGCAGCCATGTAGTCAGAGTCGTATGCGCCGCCGCCATTGCCGAACACCTTCATCACAATCAGCTGGGCATCCGGTGCATTGCCCACTACGCCGACTGCGTCCCCAGCAGAAACATACTCCTCGCCCCGCTTCAGGTAGCGGTTGGCAGATGCAATGCCTGCCACATGGGAGCCGTGCTCGCCCTGGTTGTCGTTGTCATGGGTCACATCCAGGTCCTTGTCAATGTAGCAGAAGCCAAAGGGGGCTTTCAGGTTTATGTACAGATCCGAAGCCGTGAGACCGCTGTACCGGGCGGAAGCGTTCAGCTTCGGCAGGGCCTCGGTGATCTCCTCCTCATCCAGCACACCCAAGGCCTTCAAATACTCTTCATAGTCCATACCGGCATAACCGGCATCCTCTGCCAGAGCCACTGCCAGGGACAGGGGATCAAAAGACTGATGATCGGTATCGAGACCGGTGTCGATGATGGCGACCCGGGTGCCGGCGCCGGTATAGCCGGATTCCCAGGCACGGTTGGTGCCGGTCATCTGGGCGGAAATCAGCATGTTGGGCTCCGCTGTAGCGTCGGTGGTGGACTCCTGGGGCTCATACCGAGTCTCCAGAATCACGTCCTTGACGCCGGAAGCTCCCGAATTTGCTGAATCTTCCCATAGGCCACATTGGCGGAAATGATGTTCGCAGCCAAGGTCAGGTTCCAGGCTACATCCAGTTTTTCGCCAATGGCCTTCTCAATGGATGCAGTCATGTTTGCCTGCTCACGCTGCAGGCCGGCGCGGCGGGTAGGACATGGCCTCCTGGTTTTTCCCAATGTCCATAGTCGAGAAGCCCGCCTCAATGGTGGACTCCTTGTCCAACACGATGGACACACGGACAACCTCTGCGTCGGCATAGTCCGGTCCATCCGGTTCTTCCTCCGGAATGCCCTCTTGTAGGCTTCCAGAGACTGCGCTGTTGTCCACTTGCTTGAAGCTGACGTTGGAGCCGCTGTTCGCCGCGCTCACAGGGACGGCAAAGCTGAACAGCAACGCAACGATCAGCAACAGGGAAAGCAGACGGGAAGACAGATGCATTTTCTTCATACTTGTTCTCCTTTTCGTGTATTTACCGGCTCGCGCCGGCATATTATATCCACGCAGTTCCCTGCGGTAGATATCCCAGGCTCTTTTTTGATGGATTGAGTTGCTTCATTAAACAGCGCGGATGCCAGTCAGGCAATGCAATGTGTTACTGGGATTATACCACGCTGACTTTGAATTTGCAAGAGACTTTTTCAAAAGCTTCTGATTTTTTCATCTTTTTAGTTTCTGCATTTTGTGAAAACCGGATACATACAGATACACAAAATGGCACAACTGTCCCTTTCAGCAGGAATTTTCCAACATTTTTAATTTTTATTTTCCTTTGTGTAACTTTTTTGGCCTGCTTCTCCTATCTGTTTGACCAATTCGCTTCCGTAACCAGATTTCATAACTGATTGCCGCCTCAGATGCTCCTCGAGCCCTCCCCGCGCCCTTTCCTGGGGCATCCGTCCACCACCCGCAAATATCCGTTTCCTTTCTCCTGCTCTTGTATAAATATGTATCAGATACCCTCCTTCTCATTCATACTCACAGAGTATAACACATTTCAACAGCGAAAAAGCACGCAGCCAGTCAAACTGGCTGCGCATTTCACAAAAACCGTATGAAGCAGTTCTCTGACGTTCCTACATGCTTTCACGCTTGCTGGCTGCAACGCGGAACAGGACAAACCCGAGCAAAAACATCACCGACAGGGAGCCAACACCAGCGTTGGTGCTGCCCGTCAGCTGGCTGATTGCAGAAACCAGCAGCGTTCCGGTAAATGCAGCGCCCTTGCCACAGATGTCATAAATTCCAAAAAACTCCCCTGCCCGCTCTGCCGGAATGATCTTCGTATAGTAAGACCGGAAATGGCCTGTATGGTTCCCTGAAACATGCCCACGCATACCGCCAGAATCCAGAAATCCCGCAAGGAGTTCAGCCAGAAGGCAAACACAGCAATGCCAAAGTAAGCGGCAATGCAAACGGACAGGATGACCTTTGCATCCAGCTTTCGGGAGAGCCGTCCAAAAAGATGGAGCAGGGAAAGGCCACAACCTGTGTCACCAGCAGCGCCAGCAGCAGGCCCGCAGTATCCAGGCCCAGCGCCGTACCATAGGCTGTAGCCATGTCAATCACCGTATAGACTCCGTCAATATAAAAAAAAAAGGCCAGCAGGAAGAAGAGAATATCCGGCCGTCTTCCCAGCTCGGAGAAGACCCTGCCCAACCGCCGGAAGCTGTCCCGCACCGGCTCATGCTGTGCCTCCACGTAGTGGATTTGCCGGTAACTACGCAGCAGCGGAACGGCGCCCAGGAGCCACCAGAGGGGCAATGATGAAAAAAGGCGATGACCATAGCCGCTTCCATAGAAATGCCGATGGACTCATAAGCCAGCACCAAAAACCAAACAGACGCCGAAGGGGATGCAGCTTCCGATATAGCCCCAGGCATATCCGTAGGAAGAAACCTCATCCACCCGGCTGTCTTCCGTTACATCAGGCAGCATGGCGTCATAGAACACTAAGCTGCTAGAATAAGCGGTCTTGGAAATCACAAACAGGCCCAAAAACCAGAGCCAGGACTGCATAAATCCCAGCACCACACAGCTCACAGAGCCAATCAGAACCGACCCCAGAAAGAACCGTTTCTTCCGCCCCCGCAGGTCTGACAACGTCCCCAAGGTGGGGCCCAAAACGGCCACCAGAATGGTCACCAAAAGAGGTTGCATACCCCCAATATGCCAAGTAATCCACAGAAGACAGCCCTCCGCGGCCTGCCAAATAGTTGAAATAGATCGGCATAATGGTGGAAACCAGAAGGGTGAATGCAGAATTGGCCACATCATACAGCACCCATTTTTTCTCCAGTGGCGTCAATTTAAATTTCATAGTGGACCTCCTCCTCATATGGCAGCACCGGAATCTGAGTCCAGCCTTCCCCGGCTCCAAACGTCCGGTTGAAAAACTCCGGGAGGCTTTTGCGTGTAAAGCAATGGGTCAGGAAATCCTCCATGGCGCCTTTGGCCTCAGGGACAGCCCGATCCAGCAGCTTTTTAGCCTCAGGTTGCTGTCGGCGCAGGTGGCGGCAGGCTTCCGCCCAATCATCAGATGGTGCATGCTCTCATAGTTGCCGGTGAGCCGCAGCCCCGCGTCCAGCAGCCCCCGTTTGCACCGGCTGGACCCGGTCAGCAGGCCGTCATAGAACTTCATCGCCCACCAACGCGTGGAGCACCTCCTCCGGCTTTACCGGGGGATAGACCGGGGCAATCATGGCCGCGCGGAAATTGCTGGGCTGAATGTGCCCGGTGAGGCGGTGGCGCAGTGGGTCCAGGCCGTTGGCAACCATCAGGTACCGGTCAAACTCCGTCTCAATTTTGGTGTGGCTCTCGCCGCTGGCCTGGATTTTCCTCTCCACATACCCGTGACAGGCTGCATCCAGGGTAAAGTGACAAACCACTCCCAAGAGATACGCCAGCATCTCCGGCGGCTGTCCAGCCGACTCCCAGGCCCTCGCCGCACAGGTGAAAAAGTCCGTCCCGGTTCTGTCGTGGGTATCATAGCCCACGGAATTCACCGGATTGCGCCCCATGGCCATGTAATAAAACAAAATATCCGGCCCGTGCTGTCCAATGGCAAACAGCGTCCGGTCCGCCTGGGCATACTGGCGCAGCTTTGGCGGCATAGACCGCCACACAATTTCCAAAATGATGATGGGCATAGTTCGAAGGCATGGTTCCAATTCCGCCTTTCCTGCTCTCTTTGTATTATGATACCACATGCTCCCTTACATGCTGCGGTATTTCTGTCAAATATATGCAAACATCCTGTGAAAACAACAGCCGGTGTTTCCACCACGAGAAACACCGGCCACTGCCATCTCAGGATTGCTTTTTAGCCCTTGAGGCCTTCTTTTCTTCCTTGGCCCGCTTTCTGGCGGCTGCGGCCTTCTGCGGCAGCCTTGGCGGCCTCGTTGGCGGTGTCGTTGGAAGATCGCCCATTTGGCGAACTCCACCCGGACCCGGTCCGCGCTGGTCTCCACCACAATCTTGTCGTCTTTCACGGCGCACACCACACCAACCACGCCGCCGATGGTGGTAATCTTATCCCCCCCCACCTTCACGGCGCTGCGCATCTGCTCCGCTTCCTTTTTCTTCTTGTTCTCCGGGCGGATCATGAGAAAATACATGATTGCCAGAACAGCCAGCATCATCACAATCGCATGCTGCCCATACCGCCGCCAGCGGCGGTGGTTTCCAAAAACAAACCCATTCCAATTCCTCCGTGTTTTATTCCTGTCCATTATACCATTCCAGGCAGGATTTGCAAGCGGTATTTTCAAATTCTCCGGTCCAGACGGGCAGAAAATTCCCTCCGGAATTGGGCAAACGTCCCACCATCCAGAGCATCCCGGATTTTCTGCATCAGCTGGTTGTAGAAATACAGATTGTGCATCACGCTCAACCGCATGGCCAGCATTTCCTCAGCCTTGAACAGGTGACGCAGATAAGCCCGGGAGTACCGGCGGCACACTGGGCAGTCACACTGGGGGTCAATAGGGAGCGCATCCGTCTCATACTTGGCATTTTTCAGATTGATGGCACCGTCCCAGGTAAAGAGTCGGGCATGCCGGGCATTTCGGGCGGGCATGACGCAGTCGAAGAAATCCACACCACGGGCCACGCCCTCGATGATGTTGCTGGGGGTCCCCACACCCCATGAGAGTACCGGGGCTTGTCCTTGGGCATATAGGGCTCCACCGCCTCGATGATGTCGTACATCACCTCCGTGGGCTCCCCCACCGCCAGGCCGCCGATGGCGTAGCCGGGCAAATCCAGGTCTGCAATCCGCTTCATATGCTCCACGCGAATGTCCCCCATAGGTCCCTCCCCCTGGTTGATGCCCCAAAGCATCTGATGGGGGTTCACCGCATCCGGCAGCTGGTTCAGGCGGGCATTTTCTGCTTTGCACCGCTCCAGCCACCGGTAGGTCCGGTCCACACTCCTGTGCACGTAATCCCTGGGCGCAGGATTTTCAATGCACTCATCGAAGGCCATACAAATGTCCGAGCCCAGGTTGGACTGAATTTGCATACCTCCTCCGGCCCCATAAAAATCCTGCGGCCGTCAATGTGAGGGAGGCAAAATACACCCCTTCCTCCTTAATTTTCCGTAAGGAGGCCAGAGAAAATACCTGAAACCCGCCGGAATCTGTGAGAATAGGCCGGTCCCAGGTCATAAAGCGATGGAGCCCCCATTTGCCGGACAATCCGGTCCCCGGGCCGCAGGTGCAGGTGGTATGTGTTGGACAACTCCACCTGGCAGCCAATGTCCTGCAACTTGGCGCTGAGGGCTCCTTTGATGGCCCCCTGGGTCCCTACATTCATAAACACCGGGGTCTGGACCGTGCCATGGGCGCAGGTGAACACACCCCGGCGGGCGCTTCCTTCGGTTTTAATCAGCTCAAACATATCATTCCTCCTACAATGGGTAGGCCGTGGCCCTGCGCCAGAAGGGGTAATCCTGAAAATCATCCTTCCACAGAGACGGTGGCAGCACATTTCGAATCACATCGCCAATAGCCTCCGGATCAAACAGGTGGCTGACCGGGAGCCTGTTTTGCAGCTCATTGCAGACGCTGGTCTTCCCAATGCCGTAAGCGCCGTTCACCCAAAGAATCATGGCTTCCCCCTTCTGGAGTTGTACTGCACATACATTTTTCCAGGCTCTACTGTACCCAGGCGAGTTTGAAAAGCAAAATTCCGGTCGTACCGGAAGCCGCACTTTCTATGACCCGCCGGGAGCGGTCATTCCGGTTGTAATGGCCGCAAGTCAAATAGTCCCAATTCAGCTCCCGGAAGCAATAATCAATTACCGCCTCCACTGCCTCCGGCATCAGACCGCGCCCCCAGTAATCCCGGCTGAGCACATAGCCGATCTCCCGCCCCTGCAGCCTTTCATCCAGTCCGGTAGCCGGGTAACATGGCTCCAGACCCAAAGAGCCGATTACCTTTCGGTCTTCCCGGCTTTCCAAGGCAAGGGTCTTCCTCTCCCGAATAAACATCTCCAGAATGGCCCTGGATTCCTCTATGCTTCCATGGGGCTGCCATCCAGCCATCTGCCCCACACCATCCACCCTGGCATATTCATACAGATCCTCCAAATCCGCCATCCGCCAGGGGCAAAAATCAGCCGTGGAGTCTCTATGCGTATGTTCGTCACATCTATGGGCGCATCCATATGTTATCCTCCTGTAAACTCCCTTATAATTGGTATTGGTCAGCCGCAAAAATAATATCTTCCCACCCTTCTGACAGTCTCTGGTTTCCGCTGGATTCCCATTCGTTCACGTACAAGGAATATCTAGCAAAAAAAGCCCCTTAAAGGGACCTTTTTGCCTTCTTTTTTTTGGCTATGATACCAGGTCTTCTACTGGGCTGCATTGTCATATCGGAATTTTTGGGGGAGAGGTCAGTGTCCCCATCGTTCCAGACCGTCACGCCGTGATTGATGTAGACTCCATGGAATACAGTCTGATCTGCTTTGCAAAAGGGCGCATTTTGCACCGCTTGCTTCCACGCTATATATTGCTCCTCCTCATGAATGGCCGCCCACGCCTGAACCAGCTTTCACTGCTTTACCGGAGGGCTACGCCTCATTTGCAATGAACATCGCATCCCCGAAGCTAAAGAACCGGTACCGCTCCCGCACCGCCTCCCGTGTAGGCGGCCAGCACGTGCTCCCCGGCCTGCCAGGGCAGCAACCAGCATGATCAGCGTGCTCTCCGGCAGATGGAAATTGGTGATGAGCGTCCATCGCACGGAATCGATAGCCGGGATAGATGAAGATATCCGTCCACTTGCTCCCTGGACAGAAGCTGCCGTCCTCCCCCACCAGAGACTCCAGCGTCCGGCAGGAGGTGGTGCCCACGCAGACAATCCGGCCCCCCCGCTGCCTGGTTGCATTCAGCAGGTCCGCCGTCTCCTGAGAGAGCATACACAGCTCGCTGTGCATATGGTGCTCCGTCACCTCCTCCGCCTTCACCGGCCGGAAGGTGCCCAGACCCACATGGAGGGTGACAAAGGCCTCGCTGATTCCCTTCTGCCGGATTCTATCCAGCAGCTCCCGGGTGAAGTGGAGCCCCGCCGTGGGGGCCGCTGCCGAACCCAGGGACCGGGGAGTACACGGTCTGATACCGCTCCGGGTCGTTGAGCTCCTCCTTGATATAGGGCGGCAGGGGCATCTTGCCAAATGCAAATTCTGCTTATTGGCAGGACATCTTCTTCGTTCAGCAATACTTACCGGGGCCAGCGCGGGCAGTTCAAAATCAGAAATCTTAATGCCCAGATGCCCGATGGCATCTGCTGCCTTGGCATCCATATTGCTATCGAAAAGAAGCAGTCTTGGACTTGCTTGCTTCAGGCTGAGTGTAAGTACCATAAGGCTTACTCTTGTCAGCCTTATAGGTGACACTAAAGGTAAAATATTCTTTCGGTGCAGTGCCCTTTTCTACCTTATAGTTCTTCATAATGCCCAGATCTACGTTATCTGGGTTGTGGTGTATTCCGGTGCCGTCGCAAACGCTGCGGTTGCGCCGACGGTGAGCATCATGGCGGCAGCCAGAACGCCCGCGAAGAATTTCTTCAGTTTCATTGTTATTCCTCCCTAGTAAGAAATAGTTCGTACTCCTGTGCCGCGGCCCAAACTCCGCGGTTCACAGGCAGGATGCCGGCAGCTTCTTCCGGCCTCCGTGGTATTACAGACTGCGTCGCCGCAGTAGTGTAATTACTTTTTGCTTGCACATCCTCCAGCGGAACCGGGCCAAAGTCCCGGCTGTCCTCGGATTGTGTGCGGTAATCGCCCAGCACAAAAAAGCAGCCTTCCGGCATCGTGTAGGGGTACTCCAGTGCGTCTTTTGCGTAGGTGGGGTAGAGGATCTCGCCGCTCTGCACCGCGCCGTTCACCACAAAGGGTGCCGCTGTCGTCCAGAGCCACAAGGTCGCCCTCGCGCCCAAGGATGCGGCCCACCCGGAGCTTGCCGCCCTGGGTGTAGACCACAACGTCGTTTTTTTGCGTAGGTTTTTTGCAGGCGGTAGCAGATGAGCAGGTCGCCATCCTTTACCGCGGGGAACATGCTGCTGCCCTTGGCCTGCGTGAGCAGGAACACCTGCGTGAACAGCACCCAGGCGCACAGCAGGATCACCACAATGCGGCCCAGCAGGCTGATAAAAAATCCTGTCGGTTCTCAGCGTCCAGCCTGCGGCGGCGCACCGCCTTTGCCCCCCAGCTTCAGGGGCTTCATTGTCCAGCGGGTGCATCGGAATGCGCCTCCTTTTGGGGGTCAGAGCTGTCAGATTCCGGATTAAACCTCTCAGTCTCGCTCCGCTCGCCAGCTCCCCTAGTAGGGGGGCCCTTGGCAAAACTGTCAACTTTGGCGGTATCTAAGGGCAGGCTTCCGGTCTGCTGCTCCAAGAGCACATTATAGCGGGTGCGCTCGGCGCGGATGGCGGCTTCGTACAGGGCGTAAAGCTCTTCCAGCTTCTTCCACATTGCCGCTTCGTCCACGCCGCCCAGCAGGTTCTTGCGGAATTTCACCGTCCGGAACCACTGGATGATCGCTTCCTGCTCCGGGCTGATACAGCTTTCCTCTGCACCGGCCAGCCGCTGGGGCGCTTTCTTCTTCGCCATGCGGTCAGCCCCCTTTAGTCATCTTCCTTACGGCGCTTTGCGCAGCATCAACAGGGCCACGCCGCCAGCCACCACAGCAAGGATGACGATGTAAGGCAGGGTGTCGAGGAGGACACCGGTGTCGGGGGGAGAAGGTCACGCTTATTGGTGAAAGAGAGCGTTCGTGCATTACCCTGCATCTCTACCTCAGCGTCACGCTTTTCTACAGAATCGCTATCATCTAACACATAACTGGTCTTGTACTTGTTACCGCTGTAATCATCTTCCACAACAAAGTAAGTACCAGCCGGAAGATTATTGAATGTTATGCTACTACCATGCGACAGAGCAAACGAATAACTGGAATAGCCATCTTTATCACTTGTTGCACTATACGTCAAGTTTGAAATTGATTGCTGCCGGCTATCCTTGCTTGTTGTATAAGTGACAGCTGTAACGTTGGCCTCGCTCTTTACATAAAGCTCAAAACTAAACGATGTCTTTGCACTCGTGTCACCCAGCATACCGGTAACTGTTTTGGAAATAGTCAGATTTGATGTTTTCGGTTTGTACACTGCATAGAAATGTACCGTACCATCTGCCAATTCAGCTTCGTTAGGTGTGTAAGGCCATCCTTCAACCTTCTCGCTCGAATAAGTTCCGTCTATCAACTTATCCGTATTTTCAGGATACCAACCAACAAATTCCCAAATAACGCCATCATTTGCCTGAATAGTACCAGGAATTTCTTTCGTGGTTGCGTTAATGTCTTTTCCCGTTTCATAAGTCGCTGCATCTACATAAACCCAACCACCATTATTGGGGTCATATCTATCAAATGCCGCTGTAAAATAGGATTTACTCTGAACACTAATTTTACAATCAAGATGTGTTGGATAGTCTCCGCCGTTAATTTTTGACACCTTATGAACAGTTACTGTAAGCGAATCAATATCAGTTTTCTGAAGTCTATCCGGGTCAATTTTCAAGCTCTTTCCAATTTCATCCCTATACTCTTTTGTCCAAATCCAGTTCAGGATTTCATCGAAATGGCTCTCACCTCTTTTGATTGTCCAGCTCACACCACCAGGTGCACTTTTTCCGGCCAATTCAAAATAGCATTTCCCTGTGCTGTCTTATCAAAGCAGTTCTTATCGTTGACCCAAGTACCCTCCAACTTTGTCATATCAACCGTTGCAAGTAACGTACTTGAATCGGGCACCCAAACACTCTGCTTATTATCATCCGCATCACCCAAGGGATTTTTCAGAATATAAATTGCGGCTTTTGCATTCTTCGTAACTGTCACAGTATAAGTATCAGTATGTACCCAATTGTACTTATGCGTAACTGTTACCGTACCTTCACTTACACCTGTAATATTTGCATTTGCACTATTATTTTGAATTTTTACTTCTCCGCCATCTTTACTCGAAGCACTCCACTGATGATCGAAGCTACCATATCCATAGAGTGTCCTTACTTCCTGCAAGCCAACAGTGTAGGTTCCTTTATTTTCCAGCGTCTCCACATCATACCCATCCGTCCGCACAAGCACAAAGGGGCTGAAGCCGGAGGTTTCAAAGGTCAAGGTGCCGTTGGTATAAGTAAGGACATCCAGAATCTCCACATTGCCATCAGAGGTCTGGTGGAGCACTTTCAGCGTGTCGGCAGTTGCACCTTCCATTTCCGGCAGTTTGTCCAGACCGGAGACGGTAACGGTGGCCTTCTGGCCCTTGGCCAGCTGCACCTTTTCGCCCTTGGCGTTCTTGGGGGAGATCTTCAGGCCCAGAATGGGCATCATTTCCCCAAAGCTGTCCTCGTGGCTCTCGTAGAAGGTCTGCATATCGTCATCACCCATGTGGATGACGCTGAGGCTATGGGCGGCAGAGGGCAGATTTTTCACCTCCACCGGCAGATTGACGCTCTTCGTGTTGCCGTCCTCGTCCTCGTAGGAAGCAGCGGCCTTGGCAGTCAGATCCACAGGCACAGGGTTCTTGTCCACCAGATCCTCGTGATCCACTTTCTCTTCCTCATCGGAGCCCACGGTGCCATCCTTCCATGCGGCGTAGACGTTCACAGTGGTGGTCTTGTCGTCCAGAATGTTGCTGGTGGGGTCGGAGAGGTTCAGGCGCACCCGGTTGCCAAACTCGTCCAGCGTGTACCAGTAGTCAAACTGCCGCAGTTCGCCCTTGGGGTCCCGGTTGGAGGAGGGGTTCTCGATGTAGCTGCTGTAGTCCGCGATGGTCTCTACCCGGGGCACAGCCTGAATAAAGTACAGGTTCCACAGAACCTCACCGTTCCGGGCCAGATACTCGCTCTCCGTCATATTGTTGATCTGTGCCTGGGCGGTAATATCCTGCAGGTCGTTGGCGTTCAGCTCCTTCAGCCAGAAGCGGTAGACCACCATATCCTGCAGCTTTTTGATCTCGTCGCCGGAAACGACCACTTTGTCATCAGGCTTTTCCACCACGTCGTCCTCGCCGGACCACTGGGTCTCGGTGCTGGAGCTGGGGTCGGTGCTGGTGCCGTAGTCAATGACGGTGCCCCACTCCGAATCCGTAACGGTGGGGGCCGCCGTCGAGGTTGTCCTCGCCCGCCCTCACCGCCGTCTACGGGCCGGGAGGCTTCCTCCTCGCCAAAACCGGCAAATTCGTCGTCAGGATAGGATGCCACGCCGTCATCTACGGGCCGGGAGGCCTCTTGATGAACCTGAGGATCGATCAAACCCTCCGTTGCAAACACCGGCACAAGGCAGGTGCAGATGACCGCAAGCGCCAGACAAAGCGCAAAAACGCGCTTCACCAGCCTATCTTTTTTTTCCGTGATGATTTTTTCCGCACAGTGGAGCCCCTCCCTGCATCATAGTATTTTTGGCAAAAACCGGAGGAAAAGATATCCAACTTTTGTCGTTTTTCTTTCCCTTGGCAGGTTTCGATTTTACCAGACACATTTTGCCCTGCTATCGTATTTATGCCTGGGGCCAGTATTTCAATAGTGAAATTTTATTTTCCTCCCCCTTTTCAGATCAAAAATATTCTGCGATGATACAGCACGTTATGAACCGCCGTAATATCATTGCTGAGAGTAGAACAGTCCGACTTATCCGCACGCCCGCATTGATATATCGCGTGCAGTTTTGTGTTGTATATTCGCAAAGTTTCCTCTATAATACATGAAACGCAGATTCCTTTCAATTTTTGTGATTTTTGAAAAAAAGTTTCGGTAGCTTCTTTCTCAGTCTCTCGCAAAAGCTCGACAGCGTCCGGTTAAACCTCTCAGTCACGGGTTTCGTGACAGCTCCTCTAGTAGGGGAGCCCCTTTGGCAGGCCGTCGTTGGGGTCTGGCGCTTCGCCTTTGGCAGTTTGCCCTGGCGGATAATGTTCACCTCTGCCTTGGGCAGATGATGGTCTTGAGCGCCCAGCGATCAGATTGAAAATGAATTTATAAGGCGCCTCCCTACTAGGGGAGGTGGCATCGAGCGTCAGCGATGATGACGGAGAGGTTTGTCAAAAAGCGCCCCCATCACTCAAAGGGCAATGGGGGCGCTTTTACCATATTACAATGGGTTCCGCTTTACTCAGCCTTGGGGCTGGGGCCCTTTGCTTCCTCAGCCTTTGCGGCCGGGCTCTGCGGAGCGGCAGGAGCAGCGGCGGGCTTCAGCAGGCCTGCTTCACCACGGGCTTTGGGGAGTTCGGATCGTCCTTCAGCAGGAAGAGGATGGTAGCTAGCGGGGCACTTCTGGGCGCACATGCCGCAGCCCCTTGCACTTGTCGTAGTCCACACGCCACGCTGTCCACGTCTGGACGGCATCGAACTTGCTAGGTGCCTCTGCAATGCGCTATGCATGCAGGAAGCGGTGCAGGCCTTCATGGCAACGGGGGCCCTCATTCTGATTTGACAGCATACGACTCACGCTGCGCGCGCGGCCGCCTGCGTCAGCCGATCGGCACGACGTGCTGGGCAGTAGATGCCGGCGCAGGCACCACAGCCGCGCGCGCACTCTGTCCTTGTCATTACTCATGCGCCATCGCCGTCCGCATAAAGTGGATGGCATCGGAACTATTAATACACTCTTGGGTGCAGCGTCGCCCAGTGCCAGAAAGGCAAAGGCAGTAGCCCTGGGGCCGCCGGCGTGCGCTTCCTGCAAGCGGCGGCACAGGTCCTGATGCCCTGCTGGGCGTGCTCTGGTTGCCCTGGCACTGACCACAGCCTTCTTCTCCACATGCCTCTGCCTCTGCCGGCCCAGATCTGGCGGCAGCACTGCCTAATGGGGGTCTTCCTCAACTGCCATGAACTTTCGCGTGCCAGCACCATGCATCAATGCGGCACCGATCGCGTCCGCCGATCGTACAGAGGATCACAGCAGACAAGCAATATTCAATCCTGTTCCCTCCCTTTAAGCAGCGTCGGCGTTGAACAGGCCTTTCGACGAGGCCGCCGAAGCCCATCCAGCTGGTATTTCGCCGCTGCGATTCCAAGTGATGGGCAGGTCTGCGTGACGGGGATCGCAGGCTTCGCCAGACGCCGCTTCAGAACAATTCATGGCCAGTATAAGCCTGACACCTGCACCCATGGTGACCAGCCTCAATGTAGGCAGCGCAAAGCCAGTAAAGGCAACGTTCGCGCCGTAGTCGTCCACGAATTGCAGAATGCGGTCGCGCTGGCCAGCACGCAGCGTTGGTGGTGATCGTGGGCAGGTAAATTCAGAATTGTACAGCAACAACATACTTGTGGAAGATCTAGATGAACTGCAATCAGCACTGCAATGACCAGATGAACACGATGGTCTGCAGGTAGCCCAGGGTCAGGTTCAAAATGAAGATCTGATGGGGAAGGTGACAGCTGTTGCCACCAGCATGACGAAGATAACAGCGCCGAGACATACCAATAAGAGGAATCCAGCTTTTTTGAAACGCCCAGGAACGGCAGATACCGTAGAACTTCACCAGCACGTAGTTGTTCACAGATCATGTCAAGAAGATCGCAGCAAGTTTGACTAACATCTTATTCTGCCTCCTTCTTTTTCGGGGTTGTCGAGGTCGCAGCAGCTTTGCGCTCGATGCGGGCATCCAGCTTGCCTTCCAGCCGCAGCCGGCCATCAGCACGCCGTAGCAGAAGAATGCGCCGGGGAGCCTGGGTCATAATGCTCATCTTGGCCATGCTCTCGGGCAGGACCTGGAAGCCCAGCCAGGTGCCGCTGCCCAGGATCTCACGGATGGAGGCCATCAGCACCACGGTGAGGGTGTAGCCGATGCCCATGCCGATGCCGTCCAGTGCGGAATCTACCACATTGTTCTTGCAGGCAAACATCTCGGCACGGCCCAGAATGATGCAGTTGACAACGATCAGGGCAGGAACACGCCCAGTGCGGTGTACAGGCTGTCCATGTGCGGCATCACCATCCATCGAACGATGGTCACGAAGCCTGCAATGATGACGATGTAGCAGGGCAGATGGATTCTTAGCGGGGATCGCCGCGCAGCAGCGCGCGAGATCGCAGATGTTGGAGCACACCAGCAAGGTGAAGGCTGCGCCCTGCCTGGGCGCTGGAAACTGCCGTGGTAACAGCCGAGGAGCAGGTGTCGAGAACCGACGGAACGGGGTTTTCTTTTTGATGATGCCGTTGGTGATTACCTTGACTTGTTTCGCCTGGTCATTTATTCAACTCTCTTTATGCCAACTTTGATGGCGCAAACAGGCCTTTGAGGAATGGTTGCGCGGTTGTAGTGCGCGTAGCCCGGACCGTTTTCATCGAACTGAGCATTGCCGATGCCCTCGCAGCGTCCACCCGATGCCGGTGACAGTGCCGTTGGTGTCGAAGCCGATGATGGCATGCCGCCGTCAAAGCCCTTTCCTCAGCCTTGATGGCCAGGGGCCGTCGGTGGCCTTTACAGCACCGGTGAGTCTCGGTGGTGTAGTTTTGTCACTTCCTCCGATGGAGTGCTGGAACGGCATCACGTTGGGGCCAGCGTTGCGGCCTTCTGGTTTTTCGATTGAGCTGTGGTTGACTGGCCAGCAGCAGGCTGATTTGTCGATCGCGATCACGCTCAGCACAACAGGTTTTACTGGTTCAGGAAGAATTTTATTCATTTTGCCAGCAATCTCTTTGCTTTCTTTGCGCTAACATAAGCCGGTGCGCAGCTCCTGACGGTCCAATCGTTGATAGCGGGACCCACAGGTTCATAAACAGCAGCAGCGCGAAGCAGTCGCCCTCGGCGTAGCCGCCTTCATTGGCTATAGCGCACACGATGCCTGTGCACGCAAAAGTCGTGATCGCTTAAGTTCCTTCAAAGTGGGCTATAACATAGTCTCGCTTTCGCACAGCACCGATCAGGCCGCCGGATAGATGCCGACCAGTGCGCCGTATGCCGGTGAAGAGATCAGGTAGAAGATAAACATGCTGCCGATGTAGTAAAGCGCGGGATGGCGATGTTGATGGTCTGTGCCACCAGCGTATAAATCGCCCAGCAGACGGCTCGCAGCGCGTCCTCGCCCAGAACCGCATCGCGATCCAGGCTCAGCTTGTTGGTGTCAGCCACAGCCAGCGGCTGGCTGGTCAACTGGGAACCGGCGTTGATAACAGCACGATTACGGGCTTTGTTCAGTGCAGGTTTCAAAAGTTCGCCAATGCCGCCGAACAGTTGACCACGACGATGGGCGCAACCAAAGTCGCCGATGACAGAGCTGGTTGATGGGCATGCCCACGGGCAATGATGCCGGTGACCGCCAGTCGCCGATGGGGTTTGCTTTCAAAAAGCAGCTTGCAGTACAGTTGACTCAAAGGCCACACATGCCACAACGGTAGGACCAGCAGGGCACGCGCGCGCTAAAGATGATTGCAGAGCCACCAGGCAATAGGAATTCGATCAGTTCGGTCGTTTCCTCACTGCGCAGGTGTGGGGAGGCCGGTTAACAAGCTTGTATTCATTACTTATGTTGCTTCCTTTTTTGATTTCCTCATGCAGAACGCCTTTGCCAGGCCCATCATTGCGCAGGGGGCGCTTTTTGCCGGGCAGACGAAGGTGCAGTGTGGGCCGCAGTTGAAGCAGTAGTCTGCATGGCCCAGCTCCGAACGTCGCGGCAGCGTAAGTCAGTTGACCTCCATTGGCCAGCTCCGCACCATGGGCAACATCACGCAGGGTTAATACTTGTGTTTGGGTAAGTGCTTTATAAAGCCGGAGGTGGTCTTGGGTGGTAGTTTCAAAGTTCTCTGCCATAAAGCCCAACAAGCACCGCCGAAGTAACCACCTGCCCAGCTCCACGCCGGCCCTGCGTTCAACATCCTTCGTGTGGCAGTGCCCACGGAACGATCGTTCTGGGCAGGTATCGCGCCGTCCACGCCAGATGCAGGCTGACCACCGGCATACCGGTAGCGTACTTCTGCCCAGGGTAGAAACAGAGTGTCACGTTCATCACAATTGGCACCTGCATCTGCGGGGGCAGATCGCCGTGCGGCACCTCGCGCCTGCACTTCTCGGATCGATCAGCTCTGCGCCGGTGCCGTAAACACCGTGCAGCGCTTTGTTCCCGGCCCAACAGCTCATGTAATCGGCGAATGCCAGATGATACAATTTGCCGGTATCAGCGCCGCCTCGATGCCGCGGACATATCATCGCTGCACCAGCATCTCCTGGGTGTCGCTGGTCAGCCGTGGACTTTCGCCACCTCGGAAAGCGCTAGATCAGCAGGGTGTCCACGGTCTGCTTGGGCTGCAGCTTGACATCGGTCGAAGCCTGCGCCGCCTGCACCACTCAGGCCGCACTCACGCACGGCTGCCGAAGCTGGCCTCAGTCGGTGACCTCGTGCCTTCACGGTGCAGGGTCCACGGCTCGCTTCGCCATCGGCCCGATGACAGTCGCATATCCGGCCATTGAGAGACGTGGAAGGGTTGTTCTTGCCAGCGGCCACAAAATTACAGAAAAAAATACCGGGAGTGGGATATTTGCAGAGACAAACCGCCTGCTCACCGATCTGAAAAAGCAACAAACACCGCCTCTGTCGCCCTTTTTTGACTTCGCCGGAGCGCTGATGCTGGTCGCCTATCAGGGGATGCGCAAGAGGAACGTTTTGTTTTGTAGCTGCCTTTGTCATGTGGCGCCAGCTTGTTCAACATGGACAACTCTATTCTGAAGTTTGAATTGCCACCCCGCTAGTGGGCGCACTACGCATTGTTAACGTTGTGTTATTGTATCATTTTACAGCCGGAAGTTCAACGACAACAGCACCAAAATGATGCAATCCTCAATTTTGCCATTTAACGATTAGTCGTATCTACCAATTGTTTTTTATTACAAACCACCAACTTCACGCAACTTATCGTTTGCCTTTCGCCGGGATTGGTATACTGTTGCTAATGACCCTGCGGAACGTCCCCTGCTCCGCATTTGAACGACCGGGCCATGCCCGCCATGAGGACGGATACCATGAAAGTTCAAAGCTCTGCTATCTTCAAATAATACGTTCTTAGCCGCCGCACTCACCTCATCGCTTCTCTTTGGTGCACAGAAACGCCCCCCATCATATTAAGATCTGGTGAACGAGCAGCAAGCAGTTTTCGACAAAGCCCCGGAAAGCGGTTCGCTTCGCCTTCCGCTTTTTATGTTATGCCGTTTTGGCGTTGTGATGCCCAGTTCATCGAACAGGTACCAGCGATAAGTCGTTGTGTCAAACGCGCACCGTTTTCTGTTTTTATGGTCTCCGTCTTTCTGAGCGATTTGGGGGGCCATGGGCCTTCATGCCGTCCATGGCGTGGGGCCATAAAATGAGGCGGCGGTTTCAAGACGCGCACGCCTTGTTCCTGGATCACTATATTCATAGCAGGAAAGAGTTCTTCGAAAGCTGTGAGCAAGCCAAAGCTCCATGTTTCCTGTTCCCCTTGAACTCCTCAAGTACTACATCATCCATCTTGCTTCCGGTATCAACAAGAGCTGTTGCAAGTATTGTCAGATCGCTACTTTTCGTTATGTTGCGCTCTTCCGAAAAAATCTCTTTGGTATGCGCGAAGCGCCACAGATCACAATACGCACCGAG
>VOFJ01003879.1_pt1 | contig 25832 bp, 19 predicted proteins | sample 5384081 | NCBI WGS metagenome assembly VOFJ01 (sample SAMN12384729, study PRJNA508395) | human gut metagenome | isolation source: healthy gut I | host: Homo sapiens | reverse complement strand
CAAACGGGGAGGTGCGGTTGCGGTCAGTGTTGTCCTTGGGGAACTTCGGCAGCACGCTCACGCCGATTTCGAGGTCGTGCTTTTCGCTTGCGCAGTATTCCTTCTCTTCCTCGAAGGCGTTGACAATCGCGGACAGCTCGTCGCCGAGGAACATGGAAATAATTGCGGGCGGCGCTTCGTTCGCGCCCAGACGATGGTCATTGCCGGCGGACGCGACGGAGATGCGCAGCAAATCGGCATATTCATCAACTGCCTTGATAACCGCCGTCAGAATCAGCATAAACTGAGCGGAAGTCGCCGGGTCGTCGCCGGGCTCAAGCAGGTTGTAGCCGGTGTTGGTGGACATCGACCAGTTGTTGTGCTTGCCGGAGCCGTTGACGCCCGCAAAAGGCTTCTCGTGCAGCAGGCACACCAGACCGTGGCGCTGGGCAATTTTCTTCATCATTTCCATCGTCAGCTGATTGTGGTCGGTTGCGACGGAGGTGATGGAAAAAATCGGGGCAAGTTCGTGCTGCGCGGGGGCAACTTCATTGTGCTCGGTCTTGGCGAGGATGCCCAGCTTCCACAGCTCTTCGTTCAGGTCGGTCATGAACGCCTGAACGCGCGGCTTAATCGAACCGAAATAGTGGTCTTCCAGCTCCTGCCCCTTCGGCGGCTTGTTGCCGAACAGGGTGCGGCCGGTGAAAATCAAGTCCTTGCGCTGGTCGTAGAGCGCCTTGTCAACAAGGAAATACTCCTGCTCCGGGCCGACGGTGGAGGTCACGCGCGTTGCGTCACGGCCGAAGAGTTTCAGCACGCGAACTGCCTGTGCGGACAGCGCCTCCATCGAGCGCAGGAGCGGCGTCTTCTGGTCGAGCGCTTCGCCGCCGTAGGAGCAGAACGCCGTCGGGATGCACAGCACGCCATCCTTGATGAAGGCGTAGCTGGTGGGATCCCACGCCGTGTAGCCGCGCGCCTCAAACGTGGAGCGCAGGCCGCCGGAAGGGAACGAGGAAGCGTCCGGCTCGCCGCGGACGAGTTCCTTGCCGCTGAATTCGAGGATAATCTTGCCGCCGTCCTTGGGCGAAATGAAGCTGTCGTGCTTTTCAGCGGTGATGCCGGTCAGGGGCTGGAACCAGTGCGTATAATGCGTAACGCCGCGTTCCACCGCCCAGTCCTTCATGGCGTTTGCCACGACGTTGGCCACCTGCGGGTCAAGGGGCGTACCATCAGTGATGGTTTTGTGCAGCGCCTTGTAAATATCCTTGGGCAGACGCTTCTGCATGACGGCGTCATTGAAAACGCTGCTGCCGAAAAGCTCTTCGATGTTGGCCATCCGGGATTCCTCCTCCAAAGTCATTTCGCTCTTGAAAGCGTTCCAGCGGCGGGGGGAAAGCGGCTCTGCTTTCCGTCGCGCTCCTCGCAAAACGCGTTTTTTCGCATTTACGAAGAAAAGGGCAACTGCGAGAACGAATGAATTCATCTCACAGCGCCCTTGCTGTTGAAAACAAGTATAGCGGCTTGAAAAGGATTTGTCAAGGGCTTTTTTGCATTGATTCTGTTTTTTCCCTTCAAAAACGACAGAAAAAACGAAAATGCCGAACGTTCGCAAAAAGCCACAAAGGCCCCGGATGCCGAAAAATACGGGCGCTGATGTGAATCTTACTGTTCGCAGCCCGAAGCCATGCAGCGAAAAAGTGCAGGATGAAAGTGAAAATGCAGGAAACGGGATGAAAATGCAGCAAAACGGACAAACACAGAAGCGCGCGGTTTCCCTTGACAAAAAAGCGGAAAAGCATTATTGTATTAGGAAGAGTTCTGCACCGGCTAGAAATGCATTCGAGCCGACAAGGGAGGGGAAAAACGATGAGCTTTCCCGTACATCCGTGGAAAGTGGTCGAACGCGGCTGGCAGCCCAATACCCAGCGCTTCGCTGAGTCGCTGATGTCGCTGGCGAACGGCTATATGGGTCTGCGCGGCAATTTTGAGGAAGATTATTCCGGCGACAGCTTTCAGGGAACGTATCTGGGCGGCGTGTGGTATCCCGATAAGACACGCGTCGGCTGGTGGAAAAAGGGCTATCCGGAGTATTATGCGAAGGTTATCAACGCCATCAACCTCATCGGCATCCACGTCATCATCGACCAGCACCCGCTCGACCTCAGCCGCGCGACGGTCTGGGAATATGAGCGCGAGGTGGATATGCGCACGGCCGTGCTGTACCGCCACGCCTGCGTGGACATGGACAAGGGCAGCCTGACGCTGGACACATGGCGCTTCGTGTCGATGGATACGAAAGAGCTGCTGGCGATTCGCTATCAGGTGACCCCGTCGTTTGACTGCCGGATGGAGATTTCGCCCTATCTGGATGGCAACGTCCGCAATGTTGATGCGAACTACGACCAGTCCTTCTGGAACATGGTGGATGGCGAGGGCTGGGATGAGCGCGGCGGCGTGCTGGTGCAGACGAAGCCGAATCCCTACGGCGTGCAGCGCTTCACCGTCGCGGCGGCAATGACGAACCGCGTCGAGGGCATCGACTATATTGATATGGCGTCCAAAGCCGGCTACTGCGCAGCGCTCTATGCGGGCGATATTCACTCCGGCACAACTGTCTCGGTGGAAAAGTACGTCGCCGTATTCACCAGCCGTGACCACGACAAAGACCAGCTGATGGATTTGGCGATGGCGGCGGCGCAGCAGGCGTGCGACGAGGGGTGGCAGAAGGCGCTCAAAGCGCATCAGGCAGCGTGGCATGAGCGCTGGGAAATGGCGGATGTGCAGATTGAGGGCGATGACAGCGCGCAGCAGGGCATCCACTTCAACCTCTTCCAGCTGCTCAGCACCTACACGGGCAGCGATGCGCGCCTCAACATCGGGCCGAAGGGCTACACGGGCGAACGCTTCGGCGGATCGACGTACTGGGATACGGAAGCCTACTGCCTGCCGGTGTTTCTGGCGATTCGCGGGGCGGACACGGCGCGTCAGCTGCTGCTTTACCGCTATCACCATCTCGAAGCGGCGAAGCGCAACGCGGCGAACCTCGGTATGCCCGGCGCGCTCTATCCCGTTTCGACCATCAACGGCAGCGAGTGCCACAACGAGTGGGAAGTCGCGTTCGAGGGCATCCACCGCAATGCCGCGATTGTCCACGCTATCTTTGAGTACACGATGTACACCGGGGACGAGACGTACCTGCTCGGCGAGGGCGTCGAGGTGATGGCGGAAATCGCGAAATTCTGGGTCGGGCGCGTGCATTTCAATCAGCGGACGCAGAAGTACATGATTTTCGGCGTGACCGGCCCGAACGAGTACGAGAACAACGTCAACAACAACTGGTACACCAACCGCATGGCGGCGTGGTGCCTGGAGTATTTTGTGGAGACATGCGCCAAGCTGGATGACGACCGCTTGGAAGCCTTGCAGATTACGCCGGACGACCTCGAGCACATGCAGGACATTGCCGACCGCATGTATTATCCTGACGACCGCGGTCTGGGCATTTTCCCGCAGCATGATGCCTTTCTGGACAAGGATTTGCGCCCCGCGTCCGACATCCCGGCGGAGGAGCGCCCTATCTATATGCACTGGTCGTGGGATCGCATCTTGCGTTCGGGGTACATCAAGCAGCCGGATGTGCTGATGGGCTTGTACTTCCTCAACCACGTCTACGACACCGAAACGCTCCGGCGGAATTTCGACTTCTATGCGCCGCTGACGCTGCACGAATCGGGCTTGTCGCCCTGCATCCATTCGATTATGGCGGCGCAGCTTGGTGAAAAAGACCTCGCCGTGGCGATGTACAAGCGGACGGCGCGCTATGATTTGGACAACATCAATCAGGATTCGCAGGACGGGCTGCATATCACCAGCATGTCCGGCTCGTGGCTGGCGATTGCGAAGGGCTTTGCGGGAATGCGCACGCTCGGCGGATTGCGTTTCAAACCGTTTCTGCCGGATTGCTGGAATGGATACAGCTACAAATTCAACTACCGCGGGCGCATCATCGAACTGCGCGTGAAGCCCAAAGGCGTGACGCTGACACTGATTTCCGGCGAGCCGATCAGCGTGACGATTTACGGCCATCCGTATGAACTCGAAGACGTGCTGACCGTTCCACTGGAAGGGTAATCCGCCCAAAGAAAAAAGGGGAGAAAGAAACAGGCTTTCCCCCTTTTTTGCGTGGAAAGACGCAATTTTCCGTGTTTTCTGCCCTGTTTTTGCCCTGTTCATTTGGGCAAAAATGTGCTATAATGTACCTATGCGCAGGGGGGCTGACCCCTTGCGGTGAAGGAGTGCGAAATATGTTTGAGCCCCGCGTGAAGAACGGACAGACGGACTTGCTGATGAAGGCGCTGTTGTCGCTGGAATCAACGGACGAGGCGTATCGCTTCTTCGAGGATTTGTGTACCATTGCGGAAATCAAGAGCATGGCGCAGCGCATCGAGGTGGCGAAGATGCTCCGCGAACATGCCACCTATCAGGAAATTGCCCGTCAGACGGGTGCATCCTCCGCAACCATCAGCCGCGTCAACCGGGCGCTGCTCTACGGGGCGAACGGCTATACGGCGGTGCTGGATGCCATGGAAAATGCCGCGGAAAAGGAAAAGAAAGATTGAGGAAACAAAAATGGATTTAAGTATGCTCAACCCGCAGCAGCGCTTGGCAGCGGAAACGCTGGAAGGCCCGGTGCTGATTCTGGCTGGCGCAGGCTCCGGCAAGACCCGCGCCCTGACCTGCCGCGTGGCGAACCTGATGGCGCACGGCGTGGCGGCGTACCATATTCTGGCACTGACGTTCACCAACAAGGCGGCGAAGGAAATGAAGGAGCGAATCGCCGCGCTGGTGGGCGATCAGGCGAACGACGCGTGGATTTCCACATTCCACTCCACCTGCGCCAAAATCCTCCGCCGCGATATTGAGAAACTCGGCGGCTATACCCGTTCTTTTGTCATTTATGATGACGACGATCAGGGCGCGGTACTGAAGGAAATTTTGAAGCGCCAGAATATTGACGATAAGCTGCTGCCGATTCGCGAACTGAAGGCGAAAATTTCCGATGCGAAGAACAAGCTGATGAGTCCGGACGAGTGGTTCGACCATTCCGACCGCGATTTCCGCTGCCAGCAGATTCACACGGTCTTCGTCGAGTACGAAGCGCGCCTGAAAACGCTCAATGCCTTGGATTTTGACGACCTTCTCGTCAAGACGCTGGAACTGCTCGCCGACCATCCGCCTGTGCTGGATGTGTACCGCAAGCGCTTCCAATATGTCATGGTGGACGAATATCAGGATACGAACTATGCGCAGTATATGCTCGTGAAACTGCTGACTGACCAGAGTCGGAATCTCTGCGTTGTGGGCGATGACGACCAGTCGATTTACGGCTGGCGCGGCGCGGATATCCGCAATATCCTTGATTTTGAGAAGGATTATCCCGACGCGACCGTCATCAAGTTAGAGCAGAATTACCGCTCGACCGCCAATATCCTCGACGCGGCGAATCAGGTGATTGCGCACAATTCCGGGCGCAAGGAGAAAAAGCTGTGGACAGAGCAGGGCGAGGGCGACCCGATTCGCCTCTTCGACGCGGGCGACGAACGCGAGGAAGCCGCATGGGTTGCCGACCGCATCCGCCAGCTCAACCGCCACGGCGAACCGTATGGCAACATGGCGATTCTCTACCGCACGAACGCGCAGAGCCGTGTGCTGGAAGAAATGCTGATGCGCTCGGCGATTCCCTACAAGGTCTTCGGCGGTCAGAAGTTCTATGACCGCAAGGAAGTGCGCGACGTGATTGCGTATCTGCGCGTTGTGGTCAATCCGGCGGACGATGTGTCCCTGCGCCGCATCATCAACGTGCCTAAGCGCGCCATCGGCGACAGCACCGTGCAGGAGCTGATGAATCACGCGCAGCAGAACAATATGCCGCTGTACAGCGCCCTGTCCGACGTTCCAGATTCGCTTTCCGCGCGTCCGAAAAAGTGCGTCAGCGACTTCTTTATGCTCATGACGATGCTGCTGGCGCTCAAGGAAACCATGCCGCTGGAGGAGTTCGTATCTACTTTGGTGGAAAAAACGGGCTTGCTGGCGCAGTACCAGAAGGAAGATACCGAGGAAGCCCGCTCGCGCGTGGAGAACATTCAGGAATTCATGGGTGCGGTCAGCGAATACGCGAAAGCAACGGAAAACGCGACGCTGGAGGACTATCTGGAGAACGTGTCGCTGGTAACTGACCTTGACCAGCAGGAGGACGAGCGCGGCTATGTGACGCTGATGACGCTGCACTCCGCCAAGGGTCTGGAATTCCCCGATGTGTTCATGACCGGTCTGGAGGAGGGCATTTTCCCGTCCGCACGCAGCCTCATGGACGAGACGAAGATGGAGGAGGAGCGCCGCCTGTGCTATGTCGGCATCACGCGCGCCCAGAAACGCCTGTTCATCTCCCGCGCGAATCAGCGAATGCTGTATAATCAGGTGAATCACAACGCGCCCAGCCGCTTTTTGGCGGAAATCCCGGAACGCCTGCTGTCTGACGAAATGGCGGGCATGAAGGAGCGCTTCGGCGACCGCGTCCAGCCGCAGATGCGCTCTCGCAGCGCGTACAACCGCGGCGGCACGAATCGCCCGGCGCCATCCGGCAGTGCGCCCATCCGCCCCGGCAGCGGCAATACCGGTCTGCGCGGGCTGAATATCCCCGGCGTGCAGAAGGGCTTCGTGCAGTCCCCGGCGCGCAATATGGCCACCAGCGCCATGCAGAACCTGTATCGCCCCGGCGATCGCGTCCGCCACCTGAAGTTTGGCGAGGGCACGGTGGTGGAGGTTACGGGTTCGGGCAGCATGAGCCGCATCAAGATTGAATTCACGGCATACGGCACCAAGGAATTTGCTTTGGCGACGGCGCCGATTGTCAAGCTGGAGGATTAAGCATGGCAGACCAGACGGCGCGGATGCGTCAGCTTGCGGACACGCTCAATCAGGCGTCGCAGGCGTACTATTTCGGCAGCGAGCCGATTATGTCCGACATGGATTGGGACAAGCTCTATGACGAATTGTCGGCGCTGGAAAAGGAAACGGGCATCGTCCTGCCGGATTCCCCGACGCACCGGGTCGGCGGCGAAGTGATGACGGCGTTTGCGCCGCATACGCATATCCACCGACTGTGGAGCATGGATAAGGCACAGTCCATCGGCGCGGTGGAGGATTGGATTCGCCGCACCGAGAAGCTCAGCGGGCAGGACGACCTGCAATATTGTGTTGAGTACAAATTCGACGGCTTGACGCTGAACCTGACCTACAACGAGGGCAGGCTGATTCAGGCGGCGACGCGCGGCAACGGCATCACCGGTGAAGCGATTCTGCCGCAGGCAAAGACCATCCGCACCGTGCCGCTGACGATACCGTATCAGGGACTGCTGGAAGTGCAGGGCGAATGCATCATGCGCCTGTCCGCACTGGATACCTACAACAAGACGGCGAAAGAACCGCTGAAAAACGCCCGAAACGCAGCCGCCGGAGCGCTCCGCAACCTTGACCCCGCCGTGACCGCCTCCCGCCATCTCGATGCGTTCTTCTATCAGATTGGCACGATTGACAATCCGCCGTACACCACGCAGCAGGGGATGCTTGATTTCCTGCGCGCAAACGGTTTTCAGGTCAGCCCGTATCTGGGGCAGTGCCGGAGCATTCGCGAAATTGAGGACTGCATCCACCATATCGAGGAGGAACGCAGCAGCCTCGACTTCCTGATTGACGGCGTGCTCATCAAGGTCAGCGATCTTTCCACCCGCGAGATGATGGGCTACACCGACCGTTTCCCGCGCTGGGCGATTGCGTTCAAGTTTGAGGCGGAGGAGACGACGACCGTCATCCGCGACGTGACATGGGATGTGGGCCGCACGGGCAAGCTGACGCCCGTTGCGCATGTTGAACCTGTTGATTTTTACGGCGTGACCGTGCGCAAGGCGACGCTGAACAACTGGGGCGATATCCAGCGCAAGCGGGTTGCCATTGGCGCGCGCGTGTGGATTCGCCGCTCGAACGACGTGATTCCCGAAATCATGGGGCATGTAGGGGACAGCGAAGAGGGCGAAACACCGATTGTCCGCCCGGAGGTCTGCCCGGCTTGCGGTGAAAAGCTGATTGAGCGCGGCGCACACATTTTCTGCATGAACCGCGTCTCCTGCCGCCCGCAGGCGGTTGCCCGTATCAGTCACTTCGCCAGCCGTGACGCGATGGACATCGAGGGCTTGTCGGAAAAGACGGCGGGGCAGCTCTACGACCAGATGAACGTCCGCGATCCGGCGGATTTATACACCCTCACGCGTGAGCAGGTGTTGTCGCTGGACGGCTTCAAGGACAAGAAGGCGGATAATCTGCTGTCCGCGCTGGAAAAGAGCAAGCACTGTGAGCTGGATGCGTTTCTCTTTGCGGTCGGCATCCCGAATATCGGACGCAAGACCGCACGTGACTTGGCGAACGCCTTCGGGACGCTGGAGAAGGTGTCCAATGCGACACAGGCGGAGCTGGTCGCCCTCGATGATGTGGGGGACATTGTTGCCCAGAGCATCACGGAGTTCTTCTCCTTCGACGAGAACCGCGAGATGATTCGCCGTCTGCTGGCGGCAGGTGTGACCCCCGGCGGAAAAGCAGAAGGTGGAGGGGCGGTGTGTTCGCCGGCATGAGCATCGTCGTCACGGGGACGCTGCCGACGCTCTCCCGGAAGGAAGCGGAAGACCTGATTGCCCGCAGCGGCGGCAAACCCGCGTCTTCGGTCAGCAAAAAAACCGCCTTCGTCGTTGCAGGCGAGGCGGCAGGAAGCAAACTGACCAAGGCACAGACGCTGGGTATCGAAGTGATTGACGAAGCGGAGCTGCTGCGCCGGGTTTCTTCATAATTAATTTTTTAGCAATTTGCTGAGAATTGTCACTTCCCACTCATGGGAAGTGTGGATTGAAATATGGCAGTGCGGTAGAATTGTTATCGCACGGTCGGATTCTTCCGGCGGATGGCATGGGCGAGGGCAGCCTGCGCGGGCGTCATGGCGGGGCGCGCGGCGAATGACTCGACTGCGTCGGCATCGCGTGCCGTGCTGTCGGAAGTGCCTTCGCTCGCCTGTGTCATTTCGGAAACGACCTGCGTGTTCGGCGTGCCGGGGTGCATCTCGAATTCCGCCGGCGTCTGAATCTGACCGGGCTGATAGCCGGGCAGCAGGAAGGTAACGAACTTGATGGAGAAGATATCGCAGACATCATAACGCAGATTCAGGTTGTCATAGAGGACGATGAACTGCGTGCCGACGTAGTACAGGAAGCCTTGACGGGTGACGAGATTCGACGTACCAATGAGAAAATCCACCAGTACATACTTTCCGATGTTCTCATGCAAGACCTCCTGCATCGATCCCTGAAAGTTCGCTGTGTCGAAATTCTGTGCCGGCGGAACCTGCAGCTGCTGGATCTGATTCGTTCCCTGCTCGCTCATAGAACAAGCACCTCCTTGAAATTGCTGCTTCACTCTATGCGTCAGGGACGTACTTCATGATGAAAAGAGGGAAAAAATGCTTTCCAATTTGGACACTTATCTGGAAGCGCTCCGTACCAGCCCGCTGGAATTTCTGCTGACGCTGGTATACGCTGTCGCTGTCATTCTTATCAGCCTGATTCTGCACGAGTGCGCGCACGGTTATGTGGCATACCGCTGCGGCGACCCGACGGCGAAGATGATGGGACGGCTCTCCCTGAACCCAAAGGCGCACCTTGACCTGATCGGTACGCTGAGCATGTTCCTGATTGGCGTTGGCTGGGCGAAACCTGTTCCGGTCAATCCGCGCAACTTCCGGCACGGGCGGCGCGATGATTTCTTCGTTTCCATTGCCGGCATTGCGACGAATCTCTGCCTGTGCCTGATTTGCATGTTCCTGAGCGTCGTCGTCGGCAAAATCATGTTCGGCTCGGAAATGCTGGGGGAATTCTCGTCGAGCTCCCTCCCGCACCTGTTCAGCCCGTTCTACCAGTTCACGGACGGCAGGGACAATGTGATTCTGAGCATTACCAACGGCATATTCGCCGAAAGTGTGCTGGCGGATTTCGCTGTGCCGTGGCTGCGGTACGTCGAGCGCTTCCTGCTGATGATGGCGCAGACGAATCTGGGGCTTGCGCTGTTCAACATCCTGCCTATCCCGCCGCTGGATGGCTACCATCTCGTCAACGATTTGCTGTTCAAGGGCAAACTGCAGCTCAAGCGGCAGGCGTTCGTTATTGCGCAGATTGTGCTGATTGTCATCTTCATGTCCGGCGCGCTGGATCAGTTCTTGAGCAAGGCAATTTTTGCCGTCTATGAGTTCTTCCTCAAGGGATTCTTGGCGGTTTTCGGGCTGTCGTGAGGGCATAAAACATGGCAATGACGTTTCAGCTCAAGGATTTTGACGGACCGCTGGATTTGCTGCTGTTCCTGATTAACAAGGAAAAAATCGACATCAAGGATATTTTCGTCAGCCAGATTACCGACCAGTATATTGATTCGGTACGCAATGCGCCTGACCTTGATATGGACGACGCGACGGATTTCCTGGTCATGGCGGCGACGCTGCTGGAAATCAAATCCCGCGCGATGCTGCCGCGTCCGCCGCGCATCGAGGAGGGCGAGGAGGATCCGGAGGAAGCGCTGATCCGCCGTTTGGAGGAATACAAGCGCTTCCGCGAAACCGCATCCGCCATGAAGCAGTTCGAGCGGGCGGCGGCGAACCTGTTCACGAAGCTGCCGGAGGAATACCCGCTGCCGCCGCAGGAAACGGAGCTTGTCGGCTTGACGCTGCAAGGCTTGACGGAAGCGTTCCTGCGCATCTGGGCGCGCAAACCCGCTACGGATGATTCCCCGGAGACGAACCACTACGCGCCGCGCGATATTCACCGCGACGAGCATAATGTGCAGGAATGCATGTTGACGCTGCTCAAGGGCGTGTCCAGCCGCGGCTGCCTGCGCTTTGAAGAAACGTTCAGCGCTGCGCCGTCGAAGGAAGAAGTCGTGACGCTGTTTCTGGCGCTGCTGGAGCTGCTCAAGCTGGGCGAAATCCACGCCGAGCAGGAGGGAACTTGGGGCGAAATCGTCCTCTATCCCGGCCGCGGCAAGGATGTTGACGAATACGGCGAAAGCGCAACGGAGGAAACGGAATGAACGAGACACAGAACGAGGAGCAATTGCGCTTTCCCGACGATATCATGGAGGAGGGCGGCAATCTTGCCGGGCGCATCGAGGCGATTCTCTTCGTCGCGGGCGAGGCGGTGCGCGTAGAGGACTTGTCCAAGGCGCTGGATGTGCCGATTCGCGAGGTAGAGGATGCGCTGATTCACCTGCGCGACGAGTATGACTTCAATCAGCGCGGCTTTTCGCTCAAACGCTACGGGCATCAGGTGCAGCTGGCGACGCGCGCATTGTATTCGCAGGATGTGGTGCGGCTTCTCCAGCCCGTGCAGAAACAGTCACTTTCGCAGGCGGCCATGGAGACGCTCGCGGTCGTGGCGTACCGTCAGCCGGTTACGCGCGCCGAGGTAGAACAGATTCGCGGCGTGAAGTGCGACTATTCGCTGCAATCGCTGATGAATAAGGAGCTGATTGCCGAGGTCGGGCGCAAGGAAGCGCTGGGTCGCCCGATTCTCTACGGCACGACGGACAATTTTCTGGCGCATTTCGGCATTTCGTCGCTCAAAGAGCTGCCGCCGATGCCGGAAAAGCCCAAGGACGATTCGGACGACGCGGAAATGACCGACGACGTGCCGGAATTGATTCCATAAGTAGGAGGAAATGATGATGGAAAAGACGATGCAGATTAACGGCATGATGTGCAATCATTGCAAGATGACGGTGGAGAAGGCGCTCAAGGCCGTGTCGGGCGTAGAAAACGTGGAGGTTGACCTCGCGGCGAAGTGTGCGAAAATCACGCTGAACGCGGATGTTGCGGACGATGTGCTGATGGACGCAGTCGCAAAGAAGGGCTTCACGCCGGTGAAAATGGGATAAGTCAAGTGCCATCCGTGCTGGATGGCATTTTTCGTATCAAGATTTCTTTCGCGCCGCACACTTTCCCGCGCGCCTCATAGTCTGCTGGTGAAGGCTCCACCAAGGCGACCGGAGCCGGAAAAGACAAGGAGGCGCGATCCATGTCATTCTACTCGTATAAGAACGCGAACCCCAACTGCTGCCCCGGTACGATTTCCGGCAGTGCGCTGGACGGCTTGCAGGAGAAGGTCTGCGTGCAGGTCAAGCGCGTGTATGACAGCGCGATGACGCAGGAGCAGCTTACCAAGCAGACCGTCACCATCACCAGCTACGCGCAGGTCAACAACACCTGCACCTGCAACGCCTGCGGCTGCCAGGAGACGCAGGAGACCATCCCGCCGACGTCCGCACCCGTGCCGCCGATTACCTTCGAAAGCTGCCGCAGCACCACGACCGAGGGCAACATCCGCAACCTGACCGTTGATCGCCTGTGCGATCGCCCCTGCTTCGCCCGTGTGCGCGCAACGATTGATATCCCGATTGACATCCTGTTTGTGGATAGCCGCTGCGTGGAGTATATCGGCAAGGCGACCATCAGCGTCAACCGCGATGTGCTGCTGAGCATTCCCGACGAGTCCATTGTGCCGTACACGCTGGAAAGCATGGTCAGCGCGATTTGCGTCAGCGGGACGTATCTGGGCAACAACCAGTTCAAGATGACCATCTGCGTCACGACGATTTTGAAGGTACTCGCGGAAGCCGAAATCTTGATTCCCAGCTACGGCTACTGCCCGATTCCGCCCGCCGAGGAGTTCGCGGAAAGCGTCTGCGACGAGTTCTTTGCCCTGCCGCTCTTCCCGCCGCAGTCCGTCTGCAACAGCGGCACGGTCGCGACGGGCAACGTCAGCAGCACGGTGCGTTCCAACTGCAATTGCGGACGCGGATGCTCCGGCTCGTGCAGCGGCAGCTGCAACTGCGCCAACAGCAACAGCTGATACGATTTCCAGATTCAACTGCGCCATATGAAAATCGCCTGACGAAAAAGCCGCATCCGGGTCAAACCGGGTGCGGTCTTCATTATGATACTTTTGCTTCTGCGTAGCCGCTTTTATCCTTCTTCGAACGAAGCCGGTAGCGGTGCTTTTTCTCTGGCGGCAGATTGACTTCGCCGCCATGCCGTACCTTGTCCTGCGTCAGCGGCAAATCAACATAGAATGTCGTGCCCGCGCCGACTTTGCTGCGAACGCGGAGCTGCCCGCTGTGCCCCATCACGATGATGCGCGCAATGGACAGCCCAAGCCCGTGACCGCTACTTTCGGTTTTGCGGGCACTGTCACAGCGGTAGAAGCGTTCGAATATTCTCGAAAGCTCTTCCTTGGGGATGCCCGGCCCGTGGTCGCTCATGGACAGCGTGCAGCCGCTCTCGGTTTTCTGTACGCCGAGGGTAATGGTGCTGCCCTTGGGGGAGTACTTTACCGCGTTGTCGCACAGGATGCGCATGACCTGCTTCAGCATTCCGCGGTCGGCCTCAATCTGCACATGGTCAGCGGGTTCAAGCGCAAACGTATCCTCCGGTGTGACCATTGCGGCTTCGCGCTGCACCTCCGCGGCAACGTCGTATGCGTCAAACCGCACCATCTCCATCATCAGCGTTTTCTTGTCGTGGCGCGCGAGGAACAGCAGGCTTTCGACAAGCTCCTTCATGCTTTCCGTCTCCTGCGCGATGGCGTTGATGCCCTCGTTCAGCACATCCGGGTCGCTCTTGCCCCAGCGGGACAACATGCTGGCATATCCCTGAATGACGGCAATCGGCGTCCGAAGCTCATGCGAAGCGTCGGAAACGAACTGCTTCTGGCTGTTGTAGGATGTTTCGATGCGGTCGAGCATGGAGTTGATGACCGTCGCGAGGTCTTTCAACTCATTTTTTGTCCCGGCGATGTTGATGCGGTTGGAGAGGTTGTTCGCGGAGAGCGTCGCTGCCATGTCGGTGATATCGCGAATCGGCGCGAGGACGCTCTTTTGCAACCGCTTCCGATGCAAGACGAAGTAGAACATGCGGAACAGGTCAGTGATGACCAGCGCCGCGGCAGATCCGCAGTACAGCGCAAGCGGGCGAGAGAGGCTGAGCGAAATCAGCAGCGACTGCCCCGAAATGTGCTGCGCCTGCACGATGTAGCGCCCTTCGGTGAAAATCGCCTCCGGGTCAAGCAGGCGGTAGGCGCTTTGCCCCACGATGATGCCGTCCGTGCGCGCTTCGGGCAGCAGCGTCACTTCCGCGTCATCCAGCACGGAGAGGGCAATGGTGCCGTCTGCGGACAGCGGCGCGCATTGCAGCCGCGAAATGTCGCGTTCAGCGAGGTACAGCGTGCCGCCCGCGAACGCCAGCGTCAGGATGAGCAGCGCGGGGAGAAACGTCCGCACCAGCTGGAAGGAAAAGTGGGCGGCGATGCGGAAGGAGAGGGACAAACGAATGCGGGAGAGGGTGGAGGGCAGCCCGTGCGGCTTGGGCGCGGCAGGGGAAATATCCTTTTTGCGGCGGATGCGCCGTGCCTTCGGACGGTCAGTCATCGACGCGGAACATGTAGCCGACGGCACGGATGGTGTGCAGCGTCTTGACGCCGAACGGCTCGTCAATTTTGTGGCGCAGATAGCGGATGTACACGTCCACCACGTTCGTGTCGCCCGCATAATCGTAGCCCCACACGTCAGTCAGCAGCGCGTCCCGCGTCACGGCTTCTCCCTTGTGGGACATGAGGTACTTCAGCAGATCAAATTCCTTTTTTGTCAAGTTGATGGGCTGATTGTTCATCGTCACTGTGTAACTGGACGGCTCTAACACCAGACCGCCCGCCCGCAGCACGTTGGACGCGGGCACAGGCGCTTCGGCGGTTGAACTCCGGCGCTTCTTCAGCCCCACGCGAATGCGCGCCAGCAGCTCCTCGATGGCGAACGGCTTCGTCATGTAGTCGTCCGCACCCATGTCCAGCCCCATCACCTTGTCGGATACGTCGTCTTTCGCGGTCAGCATAATAATCGGCACGTCGCTTTCGTGGCGCAGGCGGCGGCAGACCTCGATGCCGGACAATTCCGGCAGCATCAGGTCAAGAATCAGCAGATCCGGCTGCCAGCTTTGCGCCAGTTCCAGCCCACTGCGCCCATCGCCTGCCGTCTGTACCTCGTAACCCTCGTGCGTCAGTTCGAGTTCCAGAAAGCGAGCGATCTTCTTTTCATCCTCCACAATCAAAATGCGGCTCATGGTTATCCTCCATTCTCCATATACGGGCAAAAGCGGAACGCTTGAATGCGTCCCGCGAAGGGTAGTCAATGCTGCCTGCAGCCGCCGAACAGCCCGAAGAAGAGCATCAGCGAGGCAAAAACAAGAACATTGGCAAATAGCAGCAAGCTCAGCATCAGCGGCAGCATATGGATGCACCTTCCTTACTTAATCGTTGCGGAGTTGAAGCCGTCCGTGTCGTCCTCCACGGTCACATTTGCCATCTTGGCTTGGCACTTGCACCGGCACGTTGATGGTAGGGCAGGAGTGGTATTCCGGCTTTGCCGCGCTTGCAGCGTAGTAACTGCGGTTGTCCGCAGAATCCACCTCCGCCTTCTTTTCGGCGGATTCGCTCTGACCGTTCATGCCCGCCTGAAAGCCGCGCGCGAACTCATCCACCGTGCTGCGGACGTTGCTCGCGGCGTTCTTGACCATGCGATCCATGTTTTCACCCGCGAAATCCGCGTCATCCTTGTCAAACGATACACGATAGCCCAGCAGCAGAATCAGAATCGCGCTGAGAATCAGCAAATGCGGGCTGATGAGCGCCGCGACGAGGGTGAACAGCAGCGAAATGTTGAGAATCGGAATCGACTGCCGCGCCACCTTCACGCGGGCGCGGTAAAGCTTGTTGATGAAGTGCATGAAGCCGCCCTTGCTCTTGCTGGCAGCAGCGGTGGACGCTTTCTTTTCGGCGGATTTCGGCGCATCCTGCGCGGCGGAATCGGGCTTTAAGCGGCCGTTGCGCTCCAAATCGACCAGCGCGCGGGCAACATTGCCGTTGTGGTAATCCAGCAGCGAAACCGCCTCCTGATAGCTGATGCCGCTCTTGCGCCGAATCAGTTCAATATCTTCAATCGTGTAGCTTGCCATAAAATCAATCTCCTTTCCCGCTGAGCGGGCTTTTTTCCCTGACACCTATATGATAACACAGATTCCTCCGAAATGCTTGTGAAAGATGAGAGGAAATGATGAGAATTTCATGAGAAAACGTGGGGATTTGGGGGCAAATTCGATTGACAAACAGGACGAAAGTGCTACAATATAGGATGTTTCATGGCATTGGGTGCTGCAAAGAATGAGGGAGGGAAACCACAATGCAGATGTTTGTTCTCGTGCTGAATCGGGAAGAATTTCTGGAGCCGCTGCTGGAAGAAATGCTCAAGCAGAACATCGGCGGCGCGACCATTTTGGAATCGACGGGCATGATGCGCGTGCTGGATGGCGACCATAACATCGACGATCTGCCGGTGCTGGGGGTGCTGCGCCACCTGTGCAATCCGGAGCGGAAACGCTCCAAGACGATTTTCACGCTGCTGAAATCCGAACAGATTCCGCAGATGATTGAAATCATCAACAAAGTAACCGGTGGACTGGACAAGCCCGACACGGGTATTTGCTTCGCCCTGCCCACGACGTTTGTGGAAGGGGTCAACAAGAACAAATGAATATCCTGTTTGCGCTTGCCATTGCAATGGCGGTTGGCATGGCCATGACGCGCCTGATTAGGCTGATTCATCTGCCGAACGTGACGGCGTACCTGATTGCGGGTCTGCTGGTCGGGCCGTATGTGCTGAAGGTGCTGACGCCGGAAATGAACAGCAAGCTGTCGATTATCTCCGATGTCGCGCTGGGTTTCATTGCTTATTCCATCGGCAGTGAGTTCAAGTTCTCCTACATCAAGGAAATCGGCGCGAAGCCGATGGTCATCACGGCGTTTGAGGGCTGCGTGGCATCACTGCTGGTGTTCCTGACGCTGCTGGCGCTGGGTCAGCCGCTGCCGATGTGTCTGGCGCTGGGGGCGATTGCCGCGGCGACCGCTCCGGCGGCGACGCTGATGGTCGTCCGCCAGTACAAGGCGAACGGCCCGGTGACGCGGATGCTGCTGCCTGTTGTCGCCATGGACGATGCGCTGGGGCTGATGCTCTACGCCATCATGATGGCAATCGCCCGCACGCTTGACAGCGGCGCGGCATTAAGCGTGATGACGCTGCTGGTGAAGCCGCTGATTGAAATTGTCGGCTCGCTGGCGATGGGCGTTCTCATTGGCACGGTGATGGTTTTCTGCCTGCGCTTCTTCCATTCGCGCGGCAATAAGCTGACGATGACGATTCTCATCGTGTTCCTCGCCGTTGGCTTGAGTACCATGCTCGATTTGAGCAGCCTGCTGGTCTGCATGATGATTGGCGCGACGATGATTAACGTCAGTAATGATTCGCCCGCGCTCCTTGAGCAGTGCGACCGCTTCACGCCGCCGCTCTTCCTGCTCTTCTTCGTCTTGAGCGGCGCAAGCCTTGATTTGTCCGTGCTGCCGACGGTCGGCGTGGTGGGCATTGCGTATGTTTTGAGCCGCGCAATTGGCAAGTCGCTCGGTGCAACCATCGGCGCTGCCATCGAGAAGTGTGATAAGAACATCATCCGCTACCTTGGTATGACGTTGATTCCGCAGGCGGGTGTCGCCATCGGCATGGCGCGCATGTGCCTGACGGATTTGCCCGCCTACGGCCCGACGATTAACGCCGTCGTGCTGGCAGGTACGCTCATCTACGAACTGACTGGCCCGGTCATCACCAAGATTGCGCTGACGAAAGCCGGCGAAATCAAGGAAGGCGGCGCAAAGCCCGCTGCGGTGACGGCAGCCAAATAATACTATTTCCAGATTCACCTGCGCCATCTCCTTGCGCCTTTTCCATTCTGGCGTCCGTTCATTCCACTTAGCGTAGCGCTGCTACGCTGCGTTTCATTCACGTTAGCCAGAATGAAAAATTCGCGGCGCATCTTGGCGCATTCTTATCTGGAAATAGTATAATAATTCATCTGGAAACAGTATAAATCCACCAAACAGAACGCCCCTTTCCGGCAGAGATGCTTCGGAAAGGGGCGTTTTTGAGTGCGGTCAGCTGCGCGGAATCCCGTCAGAGAAGTCCTCGCGGCGCTTCCTGCGGCGATGCACACGGAAGATGATGAACAGCGCAATGGTTGGAATCAGCAGAATCACGACGACGGGAATCACCGTTTCCGGCACAATCGGAATGCCAGTTTGCCCCTGCGTCATCGCGACAATCTCCTCATACGTCAGCGGCATGTTCGAGCGGCGCGCGACGCTGCGGCTGGCGACAAGGTTGAATGTAATCGGCGTGCCATCGTCGCTGACGTAGGTCATTGTGCCCATAATCTCGCCCGCGCTGACGGGTGCGGCAAAATCGCGCGTGTAGGAGACGGTAACAAGGTCGCGCAGATTTTCGGACAGGTAGTCGATGCGCTTCTTCGTCGTACTGAGTTCCGCAAGGGCGGCCTGCGTGGCATCCTGCGGCTGGCACAGGAGCGTCAGCTGCCCCTGATTCGGGTCGTCAATCTCATACGCGCTGGTGTAAATGCTGATGGGGTTCAGGTTGTACAGCTCGGAAATCGTGACGTGCTGATACTGGCTGAAGCCGTACGCCATCAGCTTCTTCGTGTCCGTCCAGACACCGTACTGGCTGGAGTACATGACCACGGAAATCAGGTCAACGCCGTTCAGTGACGCCGAACCGACGTAGCAGTAGCCCGCCAGCGACGTCGAGCCGGACTTAATGCCCGTCATCGGCGCGTAATAGTAGCGGTTGTCCGTCTTGTTGTACTGCGGCAGCATGATGCGGTGGCGGGTCGTCAGCGTGCGCGAACGCTGCTTGTTCGTCGCCGCCATCTTGTACTCGGTTGTTTTCGCAATCGTGCGGAAGGTGTCGTTCTGCATGGCGTAGCGCGCCAGCGTCGCCAAGTCGCGCGCAGTCGTGTAATGGTTGTCGTCGTGCAGGCCATGCGGGTTCATGAAGTGCGTGCTGTTCATGCCGAGGTCGTGCGCGGTCTGGTTCATCAGCGCGACGAACGTGCTTTCATTCCCGGCGACGGCCTCCGCAATCGCTACTGCGCCGTCGTTGCCTGAACGAATCAGCGTGCCGAAGAGCAAATCCTGCATCGTCAGCTCTTCGCCTTCCTGCAGGCTGATGACGGTCGCTTCCGAGTCGATGGCGCGCATGGCGGCGGCAGACCCGTTGTAGCTGACCGTCACCTTGTCGTCAGGGTTGCTGTTGAGGATGCCCAGCAGCACGGTCATAATCTTTGTCGTCGAAGCGGGGTACATGGTCAAATCGGCATTTTTCTCGAAGATGACTTCCCCCGTGCTCTGCTCGATGAGAATAGCGGATGTGCAGTACAGCTGGTCGGCTTCGAGCAGCTCCGGGTGCGTCTCATCATACGGGTTCGCGTTGGGGTCGAGGGTGGGGTTCGGCATTTCTGCCACGGCGCTGATGGTCAGCAGCCCAAGTGCGAGCAGGAGACAAATCAGCCGGCGAAACGTTAGCATCAGGCGCAATCGTCCTTTCTGCACAGCAAAGCCATGCGAGAGTACAAATATCTATTCTATTATAGCATTTTGCGCCCCAGATGGCAAGGGGCAAAAAAGGCTGCCCGCCCAAAGACGGACAGCCCATGTGATTGTTACACATTCCAGAACCGAAGCGTGCTCGTCACCGCACCAGACATGTCCGGAATGGCGAACGGCACCGTTCCCGGATAGCCAATCAGCTGAAGTACCAGAATCAGCACGCCCAGAATCGCCACATACAGCGCGAACCAGTTCAGGCTGACACGGCTGATGAGGCTGAGCATGAAGCGGATGGCGATATAGCCGCTGATTGCCGCCACGAGGATGCCCACCAGCGTCGGCACGAGCGTCAAATCCTGCACCCAGCCCTCTTCGATTGCGGTTTTGCCGTCGATGATGAGTGCGCCGACAATCGCGGGGGCGCTCATCATGAAGGAGAACTTCGCCGCGCTCTTGCGGTTCAGACCGGAGAGCAGACCGCCCGCCAGCGTCGAGCCGCTGCGGGAAACGCCGGGCAGCAGCGCCACACCCTGCATACAGCCCATGATGATGGCGTGCTTGAAGTTCGGCTGGTCGGCGTACTGCTTGCGGTGTGCGCTCAGCGTTTCCGCCAGCAGGAGGAAGAAACCCGTCAGCAGGAAGCTCGCACCGAGGAACCAGCCTGTCTCGCAGGAGGTGATGAAATCATCAAACACAACCTTGAACAGCAGTGTCGGCAGGGAAGCGATGAAGAGCAGCAGCAGTGTCTTGGACTTGAAGGGGTTCTTCAGAATCGCCCACCAGTCCTTCCAGAACACGATGAGAACCGGAATCAGCGTGCCAACATGCAGGAGGATGTCCAGCATATGGTAGGCGCCTGTTTCATCAATCGTGAAGCCCATCAGGATGCGGCTGAGCAGCAGATGACCACTGGAGGAAATCGGAAGAAACTCGCCAAGCCCCTGCACGAGGCCGAGAATGGCGGCTTGCAGAATATTCATCGGGGAAGCACTCCTTTCGGATGACCGAAATTATCGTCTACGAATCAGTATATCATACTTACCGCCATTTGTCAGCCTTTTGCAGGAAATTTTACAGGGAAGGCAGGCGAATTACACCCGCATCCACTGCACGCCTTCTTTGTTGTCCTTGACGGCAATGCCCATATCCTTCAAAATGTCGCGGATGCGGTCGGATTCCGCCCAGTTCTTGTCCTTTCGCGCCTGATAGCGGCTCAGCAGCAGTTCACGGACGGTGCTCTGCTCTTCATCGGTGGCGTCTGCCGGGGTAATGATGACGTATTCGCCGTCGCCGTGCACTTCGCTCGTCGCCTTCTGCGCGTCGCGGATGACCGCTGCCTTTTCCAGCAGGCTGAGGGACAGCACCGCGTCAAAGTCGCCCACCAGCGCCAGTTTCTCATCATCGGACAGGTCTTTCGCCTTCAGCACGTCGTACAGGCGCGTTACGGCCAGCGAGGTATTCAGGTCGGCATCCAGCGCCTGACGGAACTTCTCCTGATATGGCTTCATTTTCTCCACATCCACCGGCGTACCCGCGGGAATCAGCGACGCAATGCGTCCCAGCAGCTTCGTGTACGCAGCAGCGGCATTATCCATGTTCTCCCAAGTGAACATCTGGCTCTGCCGATAGTGGCTCTGCAGGCAGAACAGGCGGTACACCAGCGGGTCATAGCCTTTGTCCTGCAAAAGAGACACGGTCAGGAATTCGCCCTTCGATTTGCTCATCTTGCCGCCCGTGGTGTTCAGGTGATGCACATGGAACCACGTTTTGCACCACTCGTGACCGAGGTAGCTTTCGCTCTGGGCGATTTCGTTGGTGTGGTGGGGGAAGGCGTTGTCGATGCCGCCGCAGTGCAGGTCAAGGTATTCACCGAGGTGCTTTTTGCTGATGCACGAGCACTCGATGTGCCAGCCGGGGTAACCCACGCCCCAGGGGGAATCCCACTTCAGCTCCTGGTCCTCAAACTTGCTCTTGGTGAACCACAGCACAAAGTCCGCCTTGTTGCGCTTGTTCGTGTCCTCGTCCACGTCGTCGCGCACGCCGACTTCGAGGTCTTCCTCGTTGTGGTCGTTAAAGACGTAGTACTTTTCCAGCTTGCTGGTGTCAAAGTAGATGTTGCCGCCTGCGTGGTAGGCATAGCCTTTCTCCAGCAGCACGGTAATCATGTCGATGTAGTCGGGGATGCAGTTCGTTGCGGGCTCAACCACGTCGGGGCGCTTGATGTTGAGCTTCTGGCAGTCAGAGAAGAACGCATCGGTGTAGAACTTCGCGATTTCCATGACCGTCTTGTGCTCACGGCGCGCGCCCTTGAGCATCTTGTCCTCGCCCGTGTCGGCGTCGCTGGAAAGATGGCCGACGTCGGTGATGTTCATTACGCGCTTGACGTCGTAGCCCTCATAGCGCAGCGCCTTTTCGAGCATGTCCTCCATAATATAGGTGCGCAGGTTGCCGATATGCGCGAAATGATAGACCGTCGGGCCGCAGGTGTACATGGACACCTTGTTGCCGAAGCGCGGCACAAACGGCTCTTTGCGGTGGGTGAGCGAATTATACAGAATCATCAGATTCCACTCCTTTTACTGTGCAGCTTCTTCCTGCTTTACAAAGGTGAAGCCGTAGAAATCAAATTGACTGCCGGGGAGGAACACGAACGCGACTGAACACACGCCCGGCAGCACGTTCACGTCGAAGCACTGCACGCCGCGTTCCGTTCCGCTGAACTGCGCCAGCGAGGTCAGCTGCTCGCCGTCCTGATTGGTGAAGCGGATTGTGACGGGGTTCGTCGAAAGCGGGGTTTGCCCATCCAAGCGGAGTTCCGCATGGGTGGATGCGCCGAAATCCATGTTCTCCCAGACAAGCGACACGTTGTTGCCGATGTCCGTGACGGCGCTGCCGCTGCGGGTGAAGCTGTCGCCGTAGACCGTATCGGCGTCCTGCGCCGTCTGCGGCAGCCACGCGCGGCTCTGCTTCTCGAACGAGAAGCCTTTCAGGTGAATCTTGCTCGTCAGCGAGAAGCACAGCGTATGCACGCCCGTCAGGCGCTCCGGCAGGTGGTACGTTTCGCTCTGGTAGACGTTCCAGATGCTCGGCTTCTGGTAGGGTAGGACTGCAATCAGCCGTCCGCCGTCCGCCGGGTCGCCGTCCCAGAGCTTGATTTCGTACAGGTTGCTGTCCAGCGCGAAAACCGGAAGCGTGATAACATCCGAACCAACGTCGCCGAAGTCGATTTTGGTGTAGCCCGCCATGCTTTCGCCGTCGCGCGCGAAGGATATGCCCTGCTCGTTGCCATTGCCGATTTCGCCGGAGGAAAGCGAGTACAGCCCGCCGGAGATAAAGCCGTAGGGATCAAGGAACGGCTGCCCCAGCCCGGTGATGACAATATCCTGCTGGCTGATAATGCGCGGATGGCCGTACCCGTTTGTGCAGGAGGCGCGCAGGTACACCGTGTCGTCGCCCAGCGCCGTCACCGTCACCACGTCGCCGTCCACCGAACACGACGCGCAGGGGGAGTCAATGCCCTGACCATTGGTGACGCGGAAGGCAATCGCCTGCTTGTCCGCATCCGCCGGGTGAACCGCCACGCGGAAGGAGACCGTTGGATGCTCGCTGCCCAGACGCTTGTCGCCCAGCGGCAGCAGCTCAATGCGGCGAATCGGCTTGTCCGCGGGCATTTCTTCCTGACGGCACAGCACGGCGGAGCAGCTGCGTCCCGGCGTTTTGCGCGCCGCGCGGACGGGCAGCGTTAATTCAGCGCCGACCAGCCCAACGCCCGACACGCGGATGCGGATGGTGCCTTCGCCTGCCAGCGCGCCGACAATCGCCAGCAGCTTGCCGCTGAACAGGCGGCGCGTGTTCGTCTTGTAGCCGTCTCGGTCGGTGGAATCGCCATTGTCCAGCCCCAGCAGCCGCCCACAGCCGTCAACATCCACCAGCACGCGGTCAACCGCGTTTTCAACGGGGCTGCCGTTTTCGTCCGCCACGGTGATGGTCACAAACGTCATGTCCTCGCCGTCGCCCAGCAGGAAAGCATCCTCCGCGGAAAGCACGATATGGTGGCTTTCGCCGGGCGTGCGCTGGATGTCCTCGGCAATCAGATGTCCGTCCGCGTCATACGCGCGCGCGACCAGCTCACCCGCCTTAAACGGTACTTTTTGCCACGCCGGACGGCAGCGTGTCCAGTCCGTGCGGCTGACTTCCTGCACACCCAGCGAACGCCCGTTGAGCAGCAGTTCGGCTTTCACGCCGTTTGTCATCACTGGCACATCAATCATCTGCCCCGGATTCCAATCCCAGTATACGCCAATGTGCACCATCGGCGCGTTCGTCCACAGGGATTTGAATAAGTACCAGTAGTCTTTCGGGAATACCGCCGTGTCCATCATGCCGAAATAGCACGACCGGGTGTGGTACGGCGTGGGTTCGCCGATGTAGTCAATGCCGCTCCAGAGGAACTGTCCCAGCGAATACGGCGTGTTCAAATCTTCCACGATGCACTTGCGCATGTCCTTCGTGCCCCAGCTGGACGTGGAATTGCCCAGCGCGGAGCATTGCAGATCCTCGTCGGAGAGAATCGACGCTGCCATCGGGAAGTGGTAAATGCCGCGGCTGGACAGCGCTGAAGCCGTCTCGCTGCCGTAAATCACCCAGTCCGGATGTTCGGCGTGGTGCGCCTCGTAATACTTTTCGCCGTAGTTGTAGCCTTGCGCGTCTACCAAATCAGCGCATTTCCGCGCACCTTCCCACGGCATGAAATTGCTGCCGATGGTAATGATGGCATTGCCGCGCGGGTCGTGCAGGCGCACATTCTCGCACAGGTCGCACGTCACCTGCTGAGCGGATTCATCCAGATGCGTGTCCAGAATCTCGTTGCCAATCGACCACATCAGCAGCGACGGATGATTGCGGTCGCGGCGCACCCACGCGGCGACATCCGACGGCATGTCGGTGGGGAAGAAGCGCGCGTAGTCAAACGGCGTTTTGGCGCGCAGCCACATATCAAACGCTTCGTCTACCACGAAAATGCCGAGCTCGTCGCACAAGTCCATCACCTGCTTCGCGGGCGGATTGTGGCTTGTGCGCAGGGCATTGACGCCCATTTGCCGCATGGCGCGCAGCTGGCGGCGCATCGCCTTTTCGTGGAACGCCGACCCCAGACAGCCTAAGTCGTGGTGCAGGCAGACACCGTGCAGCTTGACGGGCGCGCCGTTGACCAGCAGTCCGCAATCCGTGGTGAATGTCAGGTCGCGGAAGCCGACGTTCTGCCGGATAACCTGATTGCCCAGCATGGTTTGCAGCGTGTAAACATTCGGCGCGTCCGGCGACCAGAGCTTCGGCGAAAGCACCTGCATGACCGCATTGGCGTGGTCGCCCGCGGCTTCCACCGTCACATCGCATACCGGCACGTCGCCGTCGAGCAGCACATGTGTCAGCACGCCGTTGTCCTTCACGCCGCAAAGCTCCGTGTCAATGGTCATCGTCCAGCTTTCCAGCTCGTGCGTGGTTGTGACGTACACGCCGTCCAGCGGAATATGGCGCTTGGGCAGCACATGCAGCGTCACGTCGCGGTAGATGCCCGCGCCGGAATACCAGCGGCTGTTCGGGCTTTGATGGCGGATATGCACCGTCAGCGTGTTTCTGCCGACGAGCAGCCGGCTGGTCAGGTCCACGTCGAACGCCGTGTAGCCGTAATGATGCGTGCAGACGATGTGCCCGTTGAGCAGCACGTCGCAGTCCATATACACGCCGTCGAACCGCACGAGGACGCACGACGCGCACCAGCTTTCCGGCACGTCCAGCATGCGCAGATACCACGCATCCGTCGTCTCGTACAGGTCATTTTCGTTTTCAATCAGAAAATCATGGGGCAAATCGACTGCCTGAAGTGCCGCATTGCTCACATCTTCCAGCGTCGAGCCGAGCGGTAGCTTGCAGAATTGCCAGCCATCGTTGAGCAGCTGTTCCACGGTCATCCCTCCATCGTATGAAGTCAAGGCGGCGCAAAAGTCCGCCCAAATATCTGATGTAGAAATTCGCCTTTTCATCAGAAAAGTCCTGCTGAAAAAGGCTTGAACTGCGCAAAAAGTCATCAAATAGGTGCAAAAATGCAGGTGAAGCATCCGCTCCGCCTGCAAGTAAGTCACACGTCGATGAATTTGCGGAATTCCGGCAGGATACCGATGCCGTCCGGGTAATGCGCGGCAAACTGAGGTACAGCATGGC
>VOFJ01000546.1_pt1 | contig 25850 bp, 37 predicted proteins | sample 5384081 | NCBI WGS metagenome assembly VOFJ01 (sample SAMN12384729, study PRJNA508395) | human gut metagenome | isolation source: healthy gut I | host: Homo sapiens | reverse complement strand
GATCTGCAGGAACAGTTGCAGGAACGCCATGCAGATTTTTGAGATATAAATTGAGATTCTTTAAAGGAGTTGATCCGTTCTTTTTACGACCCAGATTTTCTGCAAATTCTACTAGCTTAAACAGCAATTCTTCGGATATGGCTACAATCATATTAACATTTATTTTTTTACCACATCACTCATAAGACTTAGGAATGTTCAAATATTGATATTTAATTCTATCTAACAGATGAAATACAGGAAATGTAAGTGCATAATAATCTGTAACACCATTTACAGCAACTAATTTCAATATGAGTAATATGCAGTTTTTTGAATATTGAATGTATATTTATTATCACAAATTAACAATTCATGTTGTTGTTTCTCCGTTATTGATGGATATAAAAAGACATAATACTTCATTTATAGCTGTAAAATTCTTCCTATACGGAGATAATGGTTCTTGTATAGAACAGGCTGATATCGCATTAGAAACTTCATAATCATCTACAAACATTTTTTTTCAAAACAAGAAATAATAATCCTGCATAATCACACGTTTTATGAAAATCGTCAAGAGTCTTTGTTGGTATTATCTCAATATGTGCTTCTTGAATTTTTTGTTATTGTTCTAACATTTATTTCCCCACAATTAATCATTACCTGAATAATGTCAAGATAGCGTTCAAAAAATTCACTTCTTACATCAGGCGGCATATTTATTTGACTGAATAGAATATTTATGACTTTCACAAGATCATTCCTTATATCAAAACGAAAGATTTCCGTTGAATAGAATTTATCAATATATCCATTGAAAGCTTTTATTGGTTCCATTGATATGTACAAAAGCAATCACGCAAATTATTTATATCACATACTATAATAATTTTATCAAACCCAAATTTATTCTCTCCTGTACCCGTTTCATTGTCATTTGCAGATAAAATATTTAACAAACGAATAGACTGTAATGGTTCAAGACGATCAAAATCATCTATCAACAAAATATTTTCTTTTTTGCTTATTCTCTAATTTGCTAGCTTTAATAAGCATTTCTCTTATCAAATTAGATATGTCGTTCATTTCATAACTAGTACCTATCTCATTCTCTAAATCGTTTAAAAAATTGTTCGATTTTAGTCTTTGGAGAATCATCCTTGTAGTCTTTGTATATATTCGCAATCACTTCTATTGCTTTACCCAACTTTACTGTATTCTCATCAATAAGTGATGCTACTTCCAAAATACTTTGCAATAACTTAAGTGCATTACTTTTCACCGACCTACATATTGTAGAAACTTTTTCAAAATCAGTTCTTTCAATCGTAATCCCAGTCCCCAACAATTGAATTAATATATCAAAAATTTTATTAACTCGTAAATGTCTTTATTAGTTGAAGTCACATAATTTACTGGGAATAGTTTACATACGTAATATTTTTTTTCCAGTTGTGCTGGATCATTAAAAAATTATTTAAAAATGTAGTTTTGCCACTTCCAAAACAACCTGAAAAAAATAATTCGTTGGTTATTTGTATTATTTAGATGAGCCTGAAATTGCTCCATCATACCCTTTGTTTCTATTTGACGCATAAATATTTCTGTATTATTCCTCACTTTCTATTCTAATCTCCATAATAAGAACAAAACGAATTTATTCTTTTAGATTATTCCGGTTCGTAACCCTAATAATAAGATTGTGTAATACCCTTAAATATAACTTCTCTATCATCTACCTGGTTGGTTAATCTTTGATGTAACAAAGTCCGCAGTCCCAGGTCGTTAATCGGCTTCTTTCCATAGCTTGCAAATAGAGAACCTTATCTACATTCTGCCAATCGATCACCATGCCAAGACGTTTTTTAAGTATCACATCAAGATACATACAATTAGCAAAACGAAAGTTTCCCTTTACTATATTCAACGTACGCACCTGTTCAGCAAACCTGTACAACCCATCGAACAAATAACGGTGTATGTCACACAATCCCTTTACGGTTCCCACCTCAATACGATCTATATCTCCAGTTTCAAACAAGGCATGAGAACTTTTGCAAAGCTCAATTTATCTATTTCATTTGTATTCATACCCTATTGCATTATAGACAAATATCTTTGTAAAGAGGCTATTTCGGCCAACAACAAAGTTTTTGAAAGGCTTCCGGCTTATTCTCTGTATGAGATTCTTCCAATGCTTTATAATAACTTATTTTATCCTCATTGCTACCTTTTAAAGTAACCAATGTATACCCATTCCGTAAAAAGATAAAAAGATTCATCAATAAACGTGACGTTCGCCCGTTTCCATCAATAAACGGATGAATACGTACAAGTTCGTCGTGAAGATATACGGCTATAAGTACCGGATGTACTTTTTTCTTCCTCCATCTGCCGGAACTTTATCATAAAATCCTCCATTTGTTTCTGTATTAAATAAGGTTGTGGCGGCATGTGGGTACTACCGAAATCATGACGGGAACGGTTGCGATACCGCCCGGCATTTTCACGATCTATTCCGTGCAAGATAAGAGCGTGTATTTCTTTGATAGTGCGTTCGCTTATCTCTATATCTTTCTTCGCTATATCTTTGATATAATCAATAGCCTCGCTATGATTGATAGCCTCAGATGTTCACGCATAGATTTGCCGGATATGGTAACTCCCTTCATTTACTACTAGGGCGGTTTCCTGTAATGTAAGGGTATTGCCTTCGATTCGGTTACTTTCGTAAGTGTATTCTATATCTAAGGCATCCTGTATCTTTTCCAAAGCATCTTCGGTAATGGACGTAAAAGCGGATAATTCTCCTTTGAGTGTGTCGAGCTTTATCTAACAACAGTTTTAAATCTTCATTCATGACTATTCTACTTTGATATTATAAAACAATTTCTCCGCTTTCTATTCTATCCAGCAACCAGGACAAGTCCGATACGCTATTTATATTGTAATTGGTATCTCTTATGCGGATCACTCCAATAATACCGCCGGAAGAAGAGGTAAACAACTCTGGAACATCAACATCTAAAGCTGATGCAATCCTTTCCAACACTTCAACACTCGGGTTTCCATTAATATGTTGGCTCAAACCAACATTACTAATTCCCATCTTTTTGGTAAAATCCTTTACAGTTGTACCCTTTTCTTTGATTAGTTCTTTAATACGTAAAGCCATAACTTTAAATTTCAGATACTGCAAATATATGCAAATCAAACAAACTTTAAAAAGCAATCGCTTTATTAATAAATATTAAATTAAAGTCTTAAGTTAACATTTAATTTGCTGAATTTAAACCGATAGATAATATTTGCATTGCAAATATTAAAAGCTAACGATTTAAAGTTATAAAAAGCTATGGCACGTTACGATTTAAGCAAGATAATGAAGAGAGCGCACAACCTTTATAAAAACGCTCATGCAAAGTACCCGACATTTGCCGATGCACTCCGTAAATCTTGGAGCATGGCAAAGTTTGAGGTTAAGAGGAGCCGAAGAACGCCAGACAATAGAAGCGGAGACAAAAGCACGTGAAGCAAAGGTACGTGAAGAAGAAACGAGCAAGCCGCCATTAGTTCGGTTCTTCTTCGTGCACAAATCGAAGCCGACCGGATCAGAAGAGAAGCGGAAGCCAAAGCGGAACGCATGAAAGGAGAGATAGCAGCACGCAAAGAGGGCATCTCTTACAACGAGTATCAAAACCGTATTAGTCGTGCAATGGGCTACGGGTGTGGCTCGTATTGGGGTGACTAGTTTTTTTATTCATAATAATTGATTTGTTTTCATGGAAGTACTGGTTTGTGAAAATAGGTGCTTCCCTCACTGAATTATTAACCATCCCAATAAAATATACACTATATGACAGAAACAAAAGGTCTACAAACTCCACGAGAGCAAGCAAGTAGAGGATATCACTACCATGCTAAAGATAGAAGGAATTAAAGCATCAAGTATTCGAATACGAAGAGTACACAGCAATAGAAGTGACCGGCACACCATTAGAAATAATAAAAGCCTCATCAATATACCAACAGGTTACAACCATTAAATTATAACGAGATGGAGATATTGATAGTATTCGGATGCCTATACACTGGATATCGGATTTTAAGAAAAAGGGCGAACACTTCTTTGATATTTAATCAATTATGAACGCTACACTAATTATTTTTGTATCATCCTTCTTGCTTTCTGCATCTGGGATGAAATGTTTAACGATAACAACAGAAATCAATCAATATAACTTTAATAACAATGGAAACAATTGACTTACAAGATTTAATCACAGAGAAAAATGTAGAATTACAAGAATTCATTAAAGAACAAATGAGAGTGCACCAGCTTAGTAATTTATCAATAGACGAAAGAGAGGCTAATGATAGACAGTCCTGTAATAAGTACAAAGCAAATGATTGATGCTTATTATTCCACGATCCAGCATGTGGCGGCTCGGCTGATTGAATTAGAAGGCAATAATGAGGCATGGAATAAACATCGAGTTATTATCATGAAGAAAGTAGCAAAGGAAAAGAAAAGGAATGTAAGAGAATAGAGAAGAAAGCCCGAAAACATGAAAGATATAGCCGGAAACTCACACGGGAGTATAATATAAAATATAATGCTAATATACAACTTTAGATATTATGTGCACATCATTAGAAGATGAAATACGGGCTGTAGTAGCCGTCATGAGACGGCAGAATAGAGAAATAAAAAAGGCTTATTTTAAAGGAGGACAGCATGAAGGTAACAAAGTGTACAGGAAAGTCTAAACCTCCGAAATTCGACATGAAAACGCTTAATAAGAATTTGATAAGATAAATTTGTGTTAGGGGCTTCGGTACCTGGCACATTAGTTGACGCCATCAACACAAAGCCACCCCGGTAACAATACGGTTGCCGGGTTTTCTTTTTTATGATGGCTATTTATGAGGATGAATGAGATAAACCCACAAATAAAAGATCAAAATGTCGTAATAACTCAATTATTTTTGTTCATTTGTCAACTTAACAAAATGAAAAAGATATGGAAATAGATCCGATTATTAAGCAAGCCATTGAGATTGGTATTAAATTAGGTATTGAAGCATACAGGAATGAAAGGAATGCAAACCTCAAAAACAAAAAGATTCTTATCTGCAGGTCTGATGCAGAAAGACGTTTTGGTCGTGGAGTTATCAGAAATTTAGAGAAACGGAAACTAGTATTCCCTTATCAATTTGGTATTGAAACAATGGTAAACGAAGAAGGTGACGAAATTTCCGAACCTAGAGGACATATATACTATAAACTGCATGAAATTATGGAAGCTATTGAGAGTGGAAACATTCTAAAGTGTCTTCAAAAAAATACAGATGTAGATAAAATAGCCAAAAAGCAATTTAATATAAAATCAACAAATTATGAAATTACAAGATTTATTGGAAAGCGATTTAAATATTTCCATAACGATTACGATCAAGGAGCTAAAAAAGAATTTGCAGATTATCTTCTCCAACAGTCAAAAAGATGATATAGAACGTTTGATTTTAGAAACAAAGCAACCCAAAAAGAATACCTTACTCCCAATGAAACCGCAAAACTATTGCATGTCAACCGTAGCACATTATATCAGTGGAATAAAAATGGATATTTACGTGTAATAGAAGTTGGAGGAAAAAAGGCTTTATAGACAATCTGATATTGATGCCATTTTAAATAGGAAATAATCAGAAAAAGAGCTTGAAAAAGCAATTGTTGGAGATTAATTTATAACTTATGCGAATCAGTAGTTGAACTCTGATTCCTTGTTTTAGAACATTAGATAAATGAATGCGATGGCAATTTTTGCCCATCGTATGTACTAAAAGTCCAGATGTAGATCTGACTTTTTTTCATCGCTCTTTGAATATTTGTTTTTTTCATTCAGCCAGTTGAAAAAAGATTCTATCGGTTGTCTGACCTTTGATACTGCAGTTGAAAACAGGTCTCTGCCCGCTTTCTCTCTTTGAGTAATAATAGGCTCCTCTCCCTTTATTGCTTTAACGGGAGTCATCATGGTTACCCCTTGTTCCTGCTGTTTGTTTCCCCAGAACGAGAAGTCTGAGTATATCTTATCCGCAAATATATATCTGTTTATAAGACTATCAGCGGCTTCTCTTTTAAGAACAGTCAGATCATTCTCCTCTGCCGATGATAAGATGATCATTTCGGGGAATGGAATGGTTCCTTCCCTGCGGAAAGCTAAGGTGTGAAGTTTGAGCCCGAAATAATACATGTTCTTTTGTAGAGCAGTATCCTTTAGTGGCAATTTCAGTAGCCACTTTTCCGGTTTTGTTCTTTCCTGCACAAGTAATGATGGGCATGGAGTCAATAAGTGATATCATAGAATCGCAATCTGTTGGTTTAAAGAAAGTAATGAGATGCTTCACCAGTTCATTAATCGCCTCACTCATCAGCTTCAGCCGATAGTTGAATGTTTGATAAGAGGGAAGGTTAGGGAACCAGGAAAGCAAATATTCTTTGGTGAATGTATGTATCTCTTTGATGCTAAAATAGCGCTGATACGCTCCGCAGAACAGATATACGGTAAGCAGCTCCTGATCAGTGAAGATCGGTGTAGCGTTATTACTGAACCTCTGACAGTAGAACTTCAGTGAAGACTGATAAACATCGCAGATATACATATATATTTTTATAAGTTTTAGCTCTTTCTCCTTGGGAATCATAATTAGAATAATGAGTGGTTTTATTCTTCTAATATACTGATTTTCAAAGGAGATTAAAAATAAATAAATGAGATAATTAATTGAATAATAACAATTTAACTAACTGAATCAGCTAGTGATTTCAACTACTGATTCGCATAACTTAATAAATAATACTATGATAGGAATAGAAAGAAGATTTTCAGACGACACTCGCCCTAATTGACTTAACAGTAGGGAGATTTAAAAGAACTAATAACCAGCCTTATCTCAAAAAAATCAAACAGATAGAAGAAAAAAAGATATGTATATGGTTTACAGGGATTAGCCGATTTATTACACTGCACAAAGCGACATGCTTCAAAAATAAAATCATCGGGAATACTAGATGAGGCAATAAAACAAAGAGGGAGAACTATTGTAATAGATCATGATTTGGCTTTAGAATTATTCGGAAAGCAAAATTAATTGCAATAATGAAAGTTATTAGAACCAAACTTCCGAATACCGCTATTTGGAACTGATACACTACAAAGATTTTTCCGTAGTCATTACACATGTGAGAAGAAGAATCACACTTTTCCTACCCTAATTTTGTAGTACCAATGTAGTACCATTTTCAGTTAAGATCAAAAGAAAAACCCTTCCAGAAAACATCTGAAAGGGCTTCGTGAGGTTCCTGGCGGGCATTCGAACCGCCGTACACGGTTTTGCAGACCGCTGACTAAGCCACTCATCCAAGGAACCATTATTTCTCGTTTGCGGTTGCAAAGGTAGTACAAATTTTGAAACTACCAACTATCCGCAGCAATTTTTCCTTTTGTACTTTTTTTCTTTACATCGCATTCTCCGCGTTTCTTGTCTATCATATCCTTTAGTTCACAGCCACTTACACAGCTATCACAAGGATTCTGATTTTCTCGCGTACGACGAAAAAAACGAAATATTCCATATATGACGCGGGCAATGCAGAGTACAACCAGTACTCCGACTACCCATTCTTGCCAATTATTCATACAAACAACCCTCCAATCTGATAAACAGTAAATGACACAATCCATGCCAATCCCGTAGTATAGCAAGCTGCAAAAAGCGCCCATTTCCAACTACCCGATTCCTGTTTTATAGCCGCCATCGCCGCAATACACGGAAGTAAATCAATACAAACAACATAGAACAGAAAGCAACCAATGGAGTAATCGGAATTCGTTCTGCCAAACTTACTGAATCAGCATCCGGATCATCTGCATATAAGACACCTAATGTACTTTACCACCAATTCTTTTCGCTCCCACACCGGAAAGCAAGCCAATACCTAGTTTCCAATCAAATCCCAGTGGTTTTATAACTGGCTCTATACCACGTCCCAACTGACCGATATAAGAATTTTCCTGCTGCTCGGCAACTGTTTCATAAGCATCATGATTCGGATAATACCCCAAGAACCAGATTATAATAGAAGCAATCATAATAATGCCTCCCATCTTTTTTCAAATACTGCGCTCCCTTTTCCCATGTGTGACGGAAGATCGATTTTGCTGTCGGCATCCGGTAAGGTGGAAGTTCCATCACAAATGGAGTATCATCACCCTTCACCAGAAACTTGCTAAACAAGCGGCCTATTACCACAGCCAGTACAATACCAATCACATAAATACTTAACAACACCAGACTTGCATTGTTCGGGAAAGAAAGCACCCACCAACAATAAATAAATTGGCAGACGCGCACTGCAAGACATCAAAGGATTTACCAACATTGTAATAAGACGGCTCTTCCGGTTCTCAATAGTACGGGAAGCTATAATAGCAGGTACATTGCATCCAAATCCCATAATCAAAGGAATGAATGATTTTCCGTGCAATCCCATTTTATGCATGATTTTATCCATGATAAAAAAGCTGCGAGCCATATAACCCGAATCTTCCATAAGAGAAATGCAGAAATACAAAATCAAGATATTCGGCAAAAAAGACAATAACCGCTCCTACCCCCACCAATAATTCCATCAATCAGCAAATCTTTAAATGGACCTTCCGCCATATTATTGCGTAACAAGTCACCAATCTGCTCGACAAGCCATTCAATCCCCATCATCGGATATTCTCCAATGACAAACGTACCTTCAAACATCAGATACATAAAAAGGAAGAAAATAGGAAATCCCCAGACACGGTGAGTTACGATCGAATCCAGCACTTTTGTTGTCTGCGCCTGCTCCAAGTGATTATCTGTGAATGTCTCCTTCAGTGCACCACTGATAAATCCATATTTAGCATCCGTAATAGCCGATTCACAATCCTCATTCATTGTGTCCTGAACACGCTTCGACATCTTATCACGGACATGGAATATCTCATCCGCATTTGGTAATGTCCGCACAATGCGCTCAATGTCAGGATCATTCTCCAACAATTTAATGGATAGGAAACGGGTAGAATATTTATGACGGATAAATTCGTTTTTTGGACACTTCACTTTTTACAGAACTTCAATCGCTTTTTCGATATCAGGACCATGATTGATATGAATATGCCGGAAGACACGCCCCGTCTTTTTATGTTCACGTACATAATCTTCCAAATGCTCTTCCTCGTGGTTCTTACGATCTTCCAGAGAATCATGCCATTCGGTCAAATCCTTAAGAACTTCCGGATTCATATTTCCCTGTTTATCAAAGAAGTCTACTCCTTCATACAGATTGATAACAACATGAAACAAGGTATCCAATCCACGATTTTTTCTTACTGACAGTAGGCACCATAGGCACTCCGAACAATTTACTCAATAAACGATAGTCCAATGTATTTCCACTGTTCTCCAATTCATCATAAATATTCAAAGCCACGACCATGCGGACATTCATATCAATCAATTGGGTAGTCAGATATAAGTTTCTGCCCAGATTAGAGGAATCGACTACATTAATAATCACGTCCGGAGTTTCATCGATAATATGACGACGCACATAGATTTCTTCCGGCGTATAAGCAGACAAAGAATAAGTTCCCGGCAAATCGACAATACGGAAATGATAGCCTTCGAAATCAAAATAACCTTCTTTGGCATCCACGGTTACGCCGCTGTAGTTTCCAACATGCTCATGAGCACCGGATGCAAGATTAAATAAAGAAGTCTTGCCACTGTTCGGGTTTCCGACCAAAGCAACATTAATGGTACGGCGTTTTACCTAACGCCAACCGTTTCATATCTTCTTCTTTTACTGAAAGGTCTTCAGGCAATCCTTCATGATAAACGGTCTTCTCGGCCAGTTTCTTTGCTTCCTCCTCTTCGCTGATAACTTCGATCATTTCAGCCTCCTGACGACGAAGAGAAATTTCATAACCTAAAACTTTATATTTTATGGGATCTTTTAGCGGAGCATTCAACAGCACTTCAACCGTTTTTACCTTTAATGAAGCCCATCTCCACAATACGTTTACGAAAACCACCGTGCCCCAATACCTTTACAATAACACCTTTTTCTCCTGTTTTTAATTCGGACAAACGCATAACTCTCAAAATTTTCGGCAAAGATAATTCATAACTTCGGAGCATGCAAATTATTTAGAATGTTTTTAAATAGCAGCTTTTTTTCATCCTCTAAAAGATTCAGAAAAAATAAAAAAAACTTATTGATAAACTCGTATCTTTGCAGGTATGATACAACAACGCGTTACAAAATTGATATAGAAAAAAGAACATTTGTTCTCACCGGATGATAAAATCCTGATCGCATTGAGTGGTGGCGCCGACTCGGTGGCATTACTATATATTCTGCATACAGCAGGCTATCATTGCGAAGCCGCACATTGTAATTTCCACCTGCGAGGCAAAGAATCAGACCGGGACGAGCTATTTGTCCGCCAACTTTGCGAAAAGAATGGAAATCCATTTACATACCATTGATTTCAACACGACCCAATATGCAACGGAAAAACATATTTCGATTGAAATGGCCGCACGGGAACTCCGCTACCAATGGTTCGAGAAAATTAGAAAAAAGAATGTCAGGCAGATGTTGTCGCTGCTGTACCATCACCAGGATGATAGCATAGAAACTATACTACTTAACCTGATTCGGGGAACAGGAATTACCGGTCTGTTAGAATCCGCCCCCGTAATGGAGCCATCGTACGCCCTCTGCTTTGTATCAACCGGGAAGAAATAATTCGTTACCTGCAAAACATCGGACAAGATTATGTGACAGACAGCACCAATCTGGAAGACGAATATACCCAGTAATAAAATCCGGCTCAACCTCCTTCCCCTCATGCAGGAAATTAATCCGTCAGTCAAAAAGAATCTGATAGGCACGAGCAATTATCTGAATGATGTAGCTACCATATATAATAAATGCATAGAGGAAACCAAAAAGAAAATCATTACGGCAGAAGGTATCAGAATCTGTGATTTGGTAAAGGAACCGGCACCCGAAGCCATCTTATTCGAAGTCCTGCATCCTCTAGGATTCAATTCCGCACAAATCAAAGATATCGCTCACTCGCTTCATAGCCAACCGGGCAAGCAATTTGTAGCAAAGAATGGAGAGTGATAAAAAAGACAGAGAATTCTTATTAATAGAAGCTATTGAATCGGAAAATGAAATTCTTCCTCCTTTTCAAATCATCAAAGAAGAAAAAGAATACACCCCTGATTTCCTCATTCCACGTGAAAAGGAAATAGCCTGTTTTGATGCCGACAAACTGAATGGAGAAATTCATTACCGAAAATGGCAGCCGGGAGACACTTTTATTCCTTTTGGAATGAAAGGAAAGAAAAAAATAAGCGATTATCTGACCGACCGCAAATTTTCTATCAGCCAAAAAGAACGCCAATGGGTACTCTGCTGTGGAGAACATATCGCATGGCTGATAGGCGAACGAACAGACAACCGCTTTCGTATTGATAAAACGACTAAGCGTATCGTGATTTACAAAATAGTTTGAGGCAACTTCTGTTTCTTGAAGCAATCTGATAACAAAGGCAAAAGGGGTATCGTATACCCTTGCTTTTCTTACGCAAGCTTTTTACACAGGCGCAACATTTGATACATTTAGCCTCATCCGTATGTAATTCATCTCCTTTCGTTATAGCTCCTACCGGACAACGGACCACACATAATCCGCAATGAGTACACAAAATCCTCATCTTCCACCCAAGGAGCGCGGGGAAGCGGTGTCCCCACTTTTTACGTAACTTGATGACTTTCCTCAAAAACGGAACAAAGGGAAAGAATGGCTGACTCGGACGTTTGATAGCACGTACATCCACCGGATAAAGGGTATCCATACTATCGCCTTTGTCTGTATTTTTTTCCATGATTTTCTTCCCAAACTCCCCCAGCAAAAGCTAAATCCGATTCATCTGGACGTCCCACTGCAATCGGGTATTTATCGGTACTATATGAATGTTCTCCAATAAAAGTTGCCCCGGCAATTACTTTAAATCCGTGAGAATAGCAAAAGCATCCAGTTCCATTAAAACTTTTTCATAAGCGCGATTTCCGTAAACCACTACCAAAACGGTAGGAGTATCCACTCCACGGATATACTGCAAACGTTCCATCGCCAGCGGAGCGACATGACCTCCATATACAGGCACTACCACAATGGCTAATGCAGATGCAGGAATCACGACTTCATCTGCTACTTGCTGCGTTACATTTATAGGAAGATATTTTTTATGCCCGTCCGTGAACAATCGCCTCCGCAACTTGTTTAGATGTGTGTGTAGGCGAAAAATAAATTAAATAAGCTTCATTTACTGTCATACTATTTTTCTTTTATCTAGCAAAGATACACTTTTACGTGGAAAAAAAAATGTTTGATTGTTCATGAAACCAAAAAAATTATTATCTTTGCCCCGTTGAAACATTCTACGATTCAACATATACATCCCTAATTCAGAATAAAAAAAACAAAACGTATGCTCGCATATCTGTAGCCATGAGCCTGTAGTAATGCTGTCCATAATTCAGCAAAAAAAGAAATATTAATAACTTACCATACTATATGTATAACATTATCCAATTAAACGACAAAAAAATCTGTCGGAACTTCAAGTTATTGCCAAAGAGTTAGGCATAAAAAAAAAAGCAGACTCATACAAAAAAAGAAGACCTTGTTTATAAAATACTCGATGAACATAAATTGTAGGAGCTACAAAAGAAAGTTGCCGCAGAACATAAGCTAAAAGAAGAACGCAAAAATGAAGAACAAAAAGAAAAAGCGTTCACGGGTAGCTCCTACCAAAAAAAGAAGACAAAGTGGTTTCCGCAACAAAGAGTGAAGAGGCTAACAAGACAAAAAGAGACCGCTCCTGTAAAAGGCCTGCACCACAACCTTCCAAGAAAGAAGAAAGTACAAACAAAAGAAAAAGAAACTGTTGTTGTAGAAGCAAAGCGGAAAACACTGCTACTCCCAAGCGTAAAGTATACTGTCCTCGTAAAAGCCTCTGATGCAGAAGAGAAAAAAAGAAGTAGAAAATGCAAAACCGGCAGCACCCAAAGTAGTGGAACCTAAACCTGTTGTTGCAGAGAAAGCTACTGGTGCTACGGAAAAAGCCAGCTCCGGTACAACAGCAAACAAATTGAGAAGAAAGCAAAAACAAACCTGCTGCAGAAGCAAATAAACCTGTTGCAGAAACAAATAAACCGGCTACTGAACCTAACAAACCTGTTGGTAGAGAAAAAGGTAATAGATAAACCACAAAAAGAAAGCTGCACCCGTTATCGACGAGGAAAGTAATATCTTATCCAGCGTTGACGACGATGATTTTATTCCAATCGAAGATCTGCCTTCTGAAAAATAGAGCTTCCTACCGAATTATTCGGAAAATTCGAAGCTACTAAAACAGAATCAGCACAGACAGCACCGGAACAGCCATCTCATCCTCAACAGCAACAACAATCTCAACAGCAGCAGTCCCAGCAGCAACGTCCGCGTATTGTTCGCTCACGCGACAATAACAACGGTAATAACAATGCTAACAACAATGGAAATAATGGCAATAACGCCAATAATAATTTCCAGCGTAACAACAATAACCAGAATCAGGTTCAGAACCCAAATCAGAATCAGAACCAGAACCAAAACCAACAACGCTCACCGATGCCACGTGCCGCTCAGCAGAACAATGCGGGTGAAAATCTTCCGGTACAACAGCAGCAGGAACGTAAGGTTATTGAACGCGAAAAGCCTTATGAATTCGACGATATTCTCAACGGAGTAGGTGTTCTGGAAATTATGCAGGATGGATACGGATTCCCTCCGTTCTTCCGACTATAACTACCTTTCTTCTCCGGATGATATTTACGTATCACAATCTCAAATCAAACTATTTGGTCTGAAAACCGGTGATGTAGTAGAAGGAGTTATCCGTCCACCCAAAGAAGGAGAAAAATATTTCCCATTGGTAAAGGTTTCGAAGATCAACGGACGTGATGCGCTTTCGTTCGCGACCGTGTTCCTTTCGAACATCTGACACCTCTCTTCCCGGATGAAAAGTTTAAACTTTGCAAAGGCGGTTATTCAGACTCTATGTCTGCCCGTGTCGTCGATCTTTTCGCTCCTATCGGTAAAGAGCCAGCGTGCATTGATCGTTGCCCAGCCAAAGACAGGTAAGACCATCTTAATGAAAGATATCGCAAACGCTATCGCAGCCAACCACCCGGAAGTTTACATGATTATGCTGCTGATTGACGAACGCCCGGAAGAAGTAACAGACATGGCGCGCAGCGTTAATGCAGAAGTAATTGCTTCTACTTTCGACGAACCGGCAGAACGCCACGTAAAAATTGCAGGTATCGTATTGGAAAAGGCAAAACGTCTGGTAGAATGTGGTCACGACGTAGTTATCTTCCTTGATTCTATTACTCGTCTGGCTCGTGCATACAATACAGTATCTCCTGCATCCGGTAAAGTTCTTTCCGGTGGTGTGGATGCAAATGCACTTCATAAACCTAAACGCTTCTTCGGTGCTGCCCGTAATATTGAAAACGGTGGTTCACTGACTATTATTGCTACCGCATTGATCGATACCGGTTCTAAAATGGACGAAGTTATCTTCGAAGAATTCAAGGGTACAGGTAACATGGAATTGCAGCTCGACCGCAACCTGTCTAACAAACGTATCTTCCCAGCTGTCAACATCACTGCATCCAGCACTCGTCGCGACGACTTGTTACTTGACAAAACAACTCTTGACCGTATGTGGATATTGCGTAAATATCTTGCCGACATGAATCCGATTGAAGCTATGGATTTTGTAAAAGACCGTTTGGAAAAAACTAGAGATAACGATGAATTCCTTATGAGTATGAACAGCTAATCAACAGCAAACTTATAAATGAACGGTGAACAAACTGCGCCATAACAAGTGCAGTTTATTCACCGTTTTCTTTTTTTCGGTAACCCATTTTATGACTTATCACCTGCCGTTTATCACTTATCATTCAACTCCCATCACCGATAGTTACCCTCCTAACCCTTGCCACACCTTTCATTTTTGTACAAAAATACTTTCATTTGCGTCCAAAACTACTACCTCGCCCTTTTTTACGTTTCCTTTTTCCTACTTTTGCTTCCAAATCAAATATTACTTAATTCTAACCAGTAATGAAAACTATTTATCCATTCATGGGATTAGCCCTGTGCAGCGTGACAGCACAGGCACAAGAAAAGCCCAATTTCCTGATTATCCAGTGCGACCATCTGACACAACGCGTTGTGGGAGCTTACGGACAAACACAAAGGCTGCACCCTCCCTATTGACGAAGTCGCTTCACGAGGAGTTATCTTCTCCAATGCTTATGTAGGCTGCCCTCTCAGCCAACCCTCACGCGCTGCTTTATGGAGTGGCATGATGCCTCATCAAACCAATGTACGTTCCAACTCCAGCGAACCTATCAACCCACGTATTCCCGAAAATGTACCGACATTAGGAAGTCTTTTTTCTGAAAACGGTTACGAAGCCGTACACTTCGGAAAAACGCATGACATGGGTTCACTTAGAGGATTCAAGCATAAAGAACCAGTAGCCAAGCCATTCACTGATCCGAATTCCCGGTCAATAACGACAGCTTCCTGGATGTAGGAACATGCGAAGACGCTGTTGCTTATCTAAGTAATCCGCCGGAAGAACCATTCATCTGTATCGCAGATTTTCAGAACCCTCACAATATCTGTGGATTTGTAGGAGCGAACGAAGGAGTACATACCGACCGCCCCATTAGCGGAACCCTTCCGGAACTACCAGCCAATTTCAATGTAGAAGACTGGAGCAATATCCCTAAACCTGTACAATACATCTGCTGCAGTCATCGCCGCATGACCCAAACTCTCATTGGAATGAAGAGAATTACCGTCATTACATTGCTGCTTTCCAACACTATACCAAGATGGTTTCCAAGCAAGTAGACAGCGTATTTAAAGCACTTTACTCCACTCCTGCCGGAAAAAACACAATCGTTATTATCATGGCTGACCATGGTGATGGGATGGCTTCACACCGCATGGTGACCAAACACATCAGTTTCTACGATGAAATGACAAATGTACCGTTTATCTTTGCAGGTCCCGGCATCAAACAACAGAAAAAGCCCATAGACCAAGTATTGACACAGCCTACACTGGATCTTCTGCCTACCCTTTGTGATTTAGCAGGAATTCCCTGTTCCGGCCGAAAAAACCGGGAATCAGCCTTGCACCTATATTAAAAGGAGAGAAACAGAAAAAAACTCACCCTTATGTCGTTTCCGAATGGCATAGCGAATATGAATATGTCGTTACTCCCGGACGTATGGTACGCGGACCGAGATACAAGTACACTCACTATCTGGAAGGTAACGGAGAAGAGCTATATGATATGAAAAAGGATCCGGGAGAACGCAAGAATCTCGCCAAAGACCCTAAATACAGTAAAGTCCTCGCCGAACACCGTGCCATGCTTGATGATTACATCGCCCGCACCAAAGACGATTACCGGAGTTTGAAAGTAGATGCCGATCCACGATGCAGAAACCATACTCCCGGCTACCCCCCAACCACGAGGTACTGGGGTACGAGAGATACTCAAAAAGAAAATAAATTATAAAAAGAGTGAAGATTTCTTTTGTAATCTTCACTCTTTTTATGTTCTTTTGCAGATAAACTTACAAGCAAGCAATTCTTATATCAGGTGAAAAAACACAGACGTCATATAATTGCAATAGTCGTAACCGCATTAATATCGGTCACCTTATATGCTGCACGTACAAATTCAGATCGTCTTTCTTTATTACAACCTTTACTTGAATACAATCATCCATTTAGTCCGGACGCCCCTGTCGACAGCATCATTGCCTGGGAAAAACTTTTAGAACCGGAATTACAAAAAGGAACAACAATACCCACTCCTATTCCAGATAAATCTGCTGACCGTTCAAGCCTTAATCACAGAAGGCAACATCAGTCTCGCCATCAACCAGGTAAATCAGATGTACCAGAAAGCCAGAGAAATGGACTATCCTTTGGGAACAGCACTCGCATTACACGCCATTGGAAATACCTATTTAAGTTCGTCAACACCACAAGTTGCCATCAAATCGTATAAGGAAGCATTAGAAATCATTCAGAAACTCCCTCATGCCAACCAATATATCAAAACGATCTTGTCCCAATTTATCCTGACGAAGCTCAACTATCACCAAAATAACAGATATAGAAGACAATGTCCGGGAACTCGAATCTGTTATCAACAAGGATACGAATCCCCAAGACGATTTCCACCTTGTTTATTGTCAGGCATTCTATCGCATCCAGATGCATCATCTTCCGGAAGCATTAAACTATATACGACAAACCGAACAAATCAGCCGGCAACACCAGTACCCATATTTTCATTTAATGATTAAATACCTGTATTCACGCTACTACACTGAATCCAAAAGAATACACGCAGGCACTAACCACACTTGACGAATTACTTTTCGCATACCAAAGCAGCCAACTCATACAGATCCCTGCAAGTACTGAAAGATCGTGCACACATACTTACACTAATGGGAAACAGCAAGGAAGCATGTGAAGCTTTTATGAAATATTCAATACGTACAAAGACTCTTTGGACGCAATGAATTATATTCGCCAAATCAATGAATTGCACACCCTCTACCAAATAGATAAAAATGAACTGGACAACTTAAACAGACAGAAGACAATCCTCTACTGGAGCTGGTTCACCATCCTATCCATAGTCATACTGATTGTATTTTTCATCCTTTTTGGTTAGACGAGGAAATAAAAAACTGCGCCAATCACAGCAGGAACTGGAAAAAGTGAAAAAGCAAGAAGAAAATTCCATCCGGACAAAGAGCCTTTTCCTTTCCAACATGAGCCATGAAATTCGCACGCCGCTCAATGCGTTGTCCGGCTTCTCCTCCATCCTGACGGAAGAATCCATCGACAACGAGACCCGGAAACAGTGTAGCGATATTATTCAGCAAAATTCAGAACTGTTACTCAAGCTGATTAACGACGTAATCGACTTGTCCAGTCTCGAAGTAGGCAAGATGAAATTCAAATATGAGCGATGTGATGCAGTGGCAATATGCAGAAACGTTATCGACATGGTTGAGAAAATAAAACAAACGAATGCTAACGTCCGTTTTTCGACCTCTCTCCATTCATTAGAATTGACGACAGACAATGCAAGGTTACAACAATTATTAATCAACCTTCTCATCAATGCAACCAAATTTACTCCGCAAGGTTCCATCACCATGGAACTGGAAAAACAGACAGAAGACATAGCACTGTTTTCCGTGACCGACACCGGTTGCGGTATCTCTCCGGAGAATCAGAATAAAATATTCAACCGTTTTGAGAAACTAAATGAAAATGCTCAAGGGACAGGACTCGGTCTGTCTATCTGCCAACTCATTATCGAGCAGCTGGGCGGCAAAATATGGATTGACTCAATTATGAGGAAGGAGCCGTTTCCTGTTCACACACCCCATTTACCATGAGCAACAAGGAAAGGAGGAAGCCGAATGAAACAAGTCCTGCTCCTGATCCTTCTATTATGCTGCACCCTCACCGGAAAAGCCAGCACCGAGATTGTTTTTGGAATCCGACAGCCTGATAAAGGTGTTGGAAACATTACCGTACGATACGACACGGCTGAATGTTCTCAATCAAATCATCAGAATAGAACAAAACAACCAGCAATGTATCCAATATTCAGATGCATTAATGAAAGAAGCATTGCAACTGGGAAATGACAAATATGCCGGTCTGGCTGCTTACTACCATATTTTATACTATTACAATCGTAATAATCAAGACAGTGTAGCCAAATGGCTCACCATAATGGAGCCTCATGCCCGGAAATCAGATTTATGGAATTACTTCTTTGATGCCAAACGTTTCCAGATAGACCTGTACACATTCAACGAACAATACGAACTTGCTATCAACGAATCTCAAAAAGATGCAACAGCAAGCCTCCCAAATGAATAGTAACCGGGGTAGTATGGCTGCCTATCAATGCTTGAGTAATGCATATATCGGCAGCCAGCGCTGGGATAAAGGAATAGAAGCACTGGAGGCTGCCTACCAGCTACTCACTCCGACAGAAAATCCGGTGGTCCGTATCTCGGTATTGTCACAGTTAGTATCCGTTGTCAAAGAAAAAGAAGGATAATAAAAAAACTACTCAAATATTTGCAGGAACTGGAAAACACTCTTCATAACCACATCAGTGCAAACCCAACCTTAAAAGCGGGATTTGCCGATGTATACCTGTTCAATGAACTGTTCTACAGCTATTATTACCTGAATACCCATCAGCCGCAACAAGCCTATGAACATCTCGTAAAATCTAAAGAATATCTGGACGAGAATACTTATTTCATGTATAAAGTACTCTATTTCGACACATTTGCCAAATATTACCAGGCAATTGGAGCCTACCAACAGGCATCGGATTATATCGACACGACACTGACGATGTTGAAGAAAGACTTCACAAGCGACTATGCCGAACAGCTACTCGAAAAGGCCAGAATATGGAAACAGGCAGGGCAAAGCGGAAAAGCCATCCCCCTGTATGAGCAGGCACTTGCCATCAAAGACTCGACAGCCACTGTACTCTCAAACAATCAGATGGCACAGATACAAAGCAAATACAATATCGAAAAAACAGAACTGGATCAAAAAAGGGAAAACAACCGGATCCAGCTCACCTATCTGATCTTTATATTTGTTATCCTGATTCTGCTTTTTATCTTTATGGCACGACTCTTTATGGTACGGAAGGCACTCAAATACGCGGAAAACGAAATCCGGAAAAACAACAGAAAACGTGCGGAAGACCAATGAAATAAAAAATCGCTTCCTGTCCAACATGAGCTATAACATCCGTACCCCACTCAACAATGTGGTCGGTTTCTCACAACTCATAGCCAGCGAACCCAATATAGACAAGGAAATAAGGCAAGAATACTCAAACATCATCCACAAAAAGTTCGGAGAAGTTAATGAGACTTGTCAATGACGTTCTCGACTTATCCCGTTTGGAAGGCTCAGATGATGAAGTTCCAGTTGCAAGACTATGATGCCACTACCCTATGCAAAGAAGCATGCAGCATGGCGCAGATGAGGAACGAAGAAACAGGTATCCAGATTGAATTTTCCAGCGAAACGGACGCCCAAATTCATACCGATATAATGCGACTGACACAGGCCTGATTAGCGTACTGGTGTACCCACAAGAACACCGGCAAGCACGAATCATCCGGTTCACATTAAGCCAGAATGAAGACATGCTTTGTTTCCGGATCACTAATTCACCTTTGGCAGACCATGCATTCGTATCACAGGAAACCATCATCCGGCATGATATCAACCTGTTGTTACTAAAACATTTCGGAGGAAACTATCTCGTCAACGATAAAACTCCCGGAGGTCCGGAAATTGTTTTCATCTACCCCATCGTTTCGAATCGAAATAAAGCACTATCTTTGCAAAGTGTAAACTTAAACACTTAATTATGTACACCAACAAACAGATTTGGAGTGTCAGTTATCCGATACTACTAAGCTTGCTGGCACAAAATGTCATCAATGTCACCGACACAGCATTCCTCGGACACGTGGTGAAGTAGCCCTTGGGCATCAGCTATGGGCGGGTTATTCTATATATGCGTATTCACCATCGCATTCGGATTCAGTACCGGTTCGCAGATAGTCATCGCACGACGCAATGGCGAAGGACGCTATTCGGATGTCGGTCCCGTCATGATTCAAGGAATCATGTTCCTGTTCGTCATGGTACTGCTGCTATTCCGGATTCACCAAAGCATTCGGTGGAAACATCATGCGTTTGCTAGTTTCTTCAGAATCCATCTACGAAGGAACAATGGAGTTTCTGAACTGGCGTATTTACGGATTCTTTTCTCTTTTATCAATGTCATGTTCCGGGCATTGTACATCGGCATTACACGCACTAAAGTGCTAACCATCAATGCTATTGTCATGGCATTAACTAATGTCGTACTGGACTATGTATTAATTTTCGGAAAGTTCGGTTTGCCGGAAATGGGTATCAAAGGGGCTGCTATTGCTTCCGTATTGGCAGAAGCCTCCTCCATTCTCTTTTTCGTCATCTATACGTATGCCACGGTCGATTTAAAGAAATACGGTATGGAACCGCCTGCGCACATTCGACCCAGCATTGCTGATGCGGATTCTTAGTATCTCCTGCTTCACCATGCTGCAATATTTCCTGTCGATGGCCACTTGGTTCGTATTTTTCGTAGCCGTTGAACGATTGGGACAGCGGGAACTGGCTATCGCCAACATCGTCCGGAGTATTTATGTAGTATTGCTGATTCCGGTCAACGCACTGGCTACGACTACCAACAGTCTTGTCAGCAATGCTATTGGTGCAGGAGGCATCCAGCACGTGATGCCGCTCATTAATAAAATTGCGCGTTTCTCCTTTTTCATCATGCTGGGGTTAGTAGCGGTATCGGCACTGTTTCCGCAATTCCTGCTCTCCATTTACACTAGTGAAGCTGCGCTCATTACGGAATCCGTATCCTCGGTATATATAATTTGTTGCGCCATGCTTATCGCATCCGTAGCCAACGTGGTGTTTAACGGTATCTCCGGAACAGGAAATACACAGGCAGCCCTGTTGCTCCTTGAAACGATTACAATTATCATCTACGGATCATACATCATTTTCATCGGAATGTGGCTGAAAGCACCGATCGAAATTTGCTTTTTACGATTGAGATTGTGTATTATAGCTTGCTGTTGATAACAAGTTATATTTATCTCAAAAAAAGCAAAATGGCAGAATAAAAAAGATATAAATACAAGAGATTTTTGTACATTTGCAAAAGCTCAAATAAAGAGTAGACGGAAAAAGTCCCTCTTTTCTACCAAGTAAATTGTAATTAGTAATTCGTAATTAAATAACTATGTTCGATAATTTAAGTGAAAGACTAGAACGGTCATTCAAGATTCTGAAAGGTGAAGGCAAAATCACCGAAATCAACGTGGCGGAGACGCTGAAAGACGTACGTAAAGCACTTCTCGACGCCGACGTAAACTACAAGGTGGCAAAGATTTTCACGGATACAGTGAAAGAAAAAGCGCTTGGCCAGAACGTTCTTACGGCTGTGAAGCCAAGCCAATTGATGGTGAAAATCGTGCATGATGAACTTACACAATTGATGGGTGGAGAGACAGCCGAGATCAACATCGACGCCCGTCCGGCAGTTATCCTGATGTCAGGTTTGCAGGGTTCGGGTAAGACCACCTTCTCCGGTAAACTGGCACGGATGCTGAAAACCAAGAAGAACCGTAAGCCATTATTGGTGGCTTGTGACGTATATCGTCCGGCAGCTATCGAACAGTTACGCGTATTGGCAGAACAAATAGAAGTACCGATGTACTGCGAACTGGACAGCAAAAATCCGGTAGAAATCGCACAGCACGCTATTCAGGAAGCTAAAGCTAAAAGGATACGATCTCGTCATTGTCGATACCGCCGGACGTCTGGCAGTAGACGAGCAGATGATGAACGAGATCGCCGCTATCAAAAAAGCAATCAACCCGGACGAAATTCTGTTCGTGGTAGACTCCATGACCGGTCAGGACGCTGTAAACACAGCTAAAGAATTTAATGAACGTCTGGACTTCAACGGTGTGGTACTGACCAAACTCGATGGTGACACACGTGGCGGTGCAGCTCTTTCCATCCGTTCGGTAGTCAATAAACCTATCAAATTCGTCGGTACAGGCGAAAAAGTTGGACGCAATAGATCAGTTCCACCCGCTGCCCGTATGGTAGACCGTATTCTCGGTATGGGTGACATCGTTTCATTGGTAGAACGCGCACAGGAACAATACGATGAAGAAGAAGCCAAACGCTTACAGAAGAAAATTGCCAAAAACCAATTCGACTTCAACGACTTCCTTAGCCAGATTGCACAAATCAAGAAAATGGGTAATCTGAAAGACCTCGCTTCCATGATTCCGGGAGTAGGAAAAGCAATCAAAGATATTGATATTGACGACAATGCTTTCAAGAGCATCGAAGCGATCATCTACTCCATGACTCCCGAAGAACGTACGAATCCGGCAATCCTGAACGGTTCACGCCGTACGCGTATCGCCAAAGGTAGCGGAACGACTATCCAAGAAGTGAATCGCCTATTGAAACAGTTCGACCAGACACGCAAAATGATGAAAATGGTGACTAGCAGCAAAATGGGTAAGATGATGCCTAAGATGAAAAAGTAATCATTCTGTAGATCCAAATCTAATGATAAGTAAAAAGAGGGAGTTTCGGCTCCCTCTTTTTTTTATCCCCCCATCTCTTGACAAAAATTCCAATCCCTTTGGAGAGTTCAGTTATTTATTTTTACTTTTGTCCATCACCAATAAATACTCTGAAAATATGATGATAGACGGAAAAGCAATTTCCGAACAAGTAAAACAAGAGATTGCAGCCGAAGTAGCCGAAATGGTGGCTCATGGCGAAAAACGCCCGCACCTGACCGCTATTCTTGTAGGACACGATGGTGGTAGCGAGACTTATGTAGCTGCCAAAAGTAAAAGCCTGTGAAGTATGTGGATTCAAGTCTTCCCTCATCCGTTATGAAAGTGACGTGACCGAAGAAGAACTGCTTGCGCAAAGTACGTGAACTAAACGAAGACAACGACGTGGATGGTTTTATCGTACAACTTCCCTTGCCCAAACATATCTCCGAACAGAAAGTAATCGAAACAATTGATTACCGTAAAGACGTAGACAGTTTCCATCCGGATCAACGTAGGGACGTATGTCCATCGGGCTTCCGTGTTATGTATCCGCTACCCCAACGGCATCCTCGAATTGTTGAAACGTTATAACATAGAAACTTCCGGAAAAAAGTGCGTCGTACTCGGACGCAGCAATATTGTCGGCAAACCGATGGCTGCCCTGATGATGCAGAAAGCCTATCCTGGCGATGCCACAGTAACCGTATGCCACAGCCGTAGCAGAGACCTGGTAAAAAAGAATGTCAGGAAGCTGATATTATTATCGCTGCTTTGGGACAACCGAACTTTGTAAAAGCCGAAATGGTGAAAGAAGGTGCGGTGGTTATTGACGTGGGTACTACCCGTGTGCCGGATGCCACAAAGAAATCCGGATTCAAACTGACCGGAGATGTGAAATTTGATGAAGTTGCACCGAAATGCTCATTCATCACTCCCGTACCGGGCGGTGTTGGACCAATGACGATTGTATCGTTAATGAAAAATACACTCTTAGCTGGTAAGAAAGCTATTTATCAATGAGACATACCCTGTTTCTGATGATTTTGTTCTTCTCTCTTTGTCCTCCCCGGTCGCAGGCAAAGAGAGATCCTGTTATTGACACCCTGTCGGGACAGCCTTTCCGACAGCATCTTCTCCACCGACACCCTACGCCTCCTTTTCGTAGGTGACCTCATGCAACATCAGGGGACAAATCAACGCTGCACGAACATCAACCGGCTATGATTACTCCACATGTTTTCACGTATGTCAAAGAAGAAATAAACCGGGCAGATATCGCAATTGCCAACCTTGAAGTGACATTGGGGGAAAAACCCTATCGCGGTTATCCTGCCTTTAGTGCGCGGATGAATATCTTTTCGCCATTTGCGATGGTAGGTTTCAATGTTTTAGTGACTGCCAACAACCACAGTCTCGATCGTGGTAAATCCGATGGAGAGAACCATTTCACTAATAGACTCTTAAAAGGTTTCACACGCAGGCACGTATATCAACGCTGATGAACGCGAAAACAGAAATATCCTCTTTATTAGAAAAGAACGGATTCCGCATTGCCCTTTTCAACTACACGTATGGAACAAACGGCATCCCTGTTACCCTCCTAATATCGTGAACTATATCGATACAGCCATCATCGCCAAAGATATTGAAGAGAGTAAAGCAATGAAGCCGGATGCCATCATAGCTTGTATGCATTAAAATCGAATACCAGTCACTCCCGGACAAAGAGCAAAAAAGAATCCTCGCCGACTGGCTGATTGAAAAAAGGGAGTCAAAACCATATCATCGGCTCGCATCCTCACGTAGTTCAGCCCATCGAAGTTCGCACAGACAGCCTGACGAATGACAAACATCTCGTAGTCTATTCGCTGGGAAATTATATATTTCTAATATGTCCGCCCCGCCGTACTGACGGAGGACTTGGTAAGAATGGAATTAGAAAAAAGACAGCACTGTCCGGCTAATAATTGTGGGTTATAGTTTGGTATGGGACAGCCCGTCCCATTCAATCCGAAAAAAAAAAATCATATTGCTCCCAAATAATTTCCGATTGATTCACCTTTTAAGCACGTAACTCTCTTGAAAATCTTTGTAAACATGCGCGAACCACTTTTCAGCAGTATAACAAAGGAATAAAAGAATACACTTTTTTCAAAAAAATAAAATGGAATATTTAAAAATTAGGGAAGATAATATCTATTTTGCACCGCGTTAGAGAAACAAACACATGGTGGATGTAGTTCAGTTGGTTAGAGCGTCAGATTGTGGTTCTGTCTGGAGTCCGGTCTTTCCACTCCAACAAAACCCTGTAAGTTAAAGATACTTATGAGGCTCTTTTTGTTGGTAGAATATCATTCAGGCGGAAATT
>VOFJ01002745.1_pt1 | contig 25853 bp, 51 predicted proteins | sample 5384081 | NCBI WGS metagenome assembly VOFJ01 (sample SAMN12384729, study PRJNA508395) | human gut metagenome | isolation source: healthy gut I | host: Homo sapiens | reverse complement strand
TATTACGTATCAAGCTGCCGGTGCCCAATGCGAGCCTCCGCCCCCATCTGCCAGCGCCAGCAATTTCAGGGGTGATGAGGCCTTACCAGCGGATGAGCTTTGCGTCCGGGTGGGTGGGGGATTGGCGGTGTACAGGCCGTCGATGTCGCTCAGAAGCACCAGCAGGTCGGCATGGATGCAGCAGGTGACGATGGCGGCCAGCGTGTCATTGTCGCCGATAGAGGTGATCTCATCAGTGGCAACGGTGTCGTTCTCGTTGATGATGGGCAGCGCACCCAGCCCAGCAGCCGGGTCAGGGTGTTCTGGAAATTCAGCCGCCGTCCCTCGTGCTCCACATCCTCGCCGGTGAGCAGGATCTGGGCCACGTTTGTGGTTGTAGGCGGTGAACAGGCGGTCGTAGGTGTACATCAGCTCACATTGGCCCACAGCGGCGCAGGCCTGCTTGGTGGCCATATCACCGGGGCGGGAGGGGCAGGGACAGCTTGCCCACTCCCCCATGCCGATGGCACCGGACGAGACGAGGATGACCTCGTGCCCTGCGTTCTTCAGGTCGCTCAGCACCTTGACCAGATCCTCTGTGTGGCGGATGTTCAGCCGCCCGGTGGAGTGTGCCAGCGTGGAGGTGCCCACTTGACGACGATGCGCATAAAATTAACCCTTTCCCATTTCCTTTGTCTTGTCATAGGCGGCAATCACCGCATCGGTCACCGCGCGCCGCGGGAAGCCGTGCTCTTCCAGCACGCGGCAACAGCCCCAGCTACGGCACTACGTTCCAGAAGATGGGTCACGAATTATTGAGCCGGGACGAGCTGGCGGTGCTGGACGGCGGCAAGTGTATTTTTTGCAGCTGCGTGGTGTCAGACCGTTTCTTTTTCTGACAAGTACGATCTGACCCAGCACCCCAACTACAAGCTCACCTCGGACTATGACCCCAAGAACGCTTTGGACATTGAGAAGTTCGTGAACCGAAAAGAAAAAAATCCACCCCGGTGATGAGTTCATCGTGGTGGACGCTGATTCGCTCCCCGTCTGCCTGACCCGGTAAGCGGTTATTTTTATCATTGGTCTGATAAGTACACAAGAAAATCAACTTTGCTGCGGCTATGCGGCATAAAAATGATAGGATTTCAGGTGTGTACGCCTGCATTTATTGCCAGCTGGGACGCACCGACCATATGACCAATACCCGCCGCTATTTTTACCCGGTGGAGGAAATCACCGGCGAGCTGGACCGCTGGCTGGCGGCTTCCCCGGACGGCGAGGCGGGCTTTGACGTCGTCACCGTGGTGGGTGAGGGGAACCGACCCTGTACGCCGGCCTGGGGACGCTCCTCAGGGAAATCCGCCGGCGCACCGTCGCCGGTGGCCGTCATCACCAACGGCGCGCTGCTGTCCGATCCCGCCGTGGCGGAGGAGCTGATGGAGGCGGATATGGTGCTTCCCTCCCTGGACGCCTGGGACGAGACACCTTCCGGAAAATCGACCGTCCCCTACGGCCGCCTGCATTTTGGGGGAGACGGTGGACGCGCTGGCGGCCTTTTCCCCAGCGGTACCCCGGCCAGCTGTGGCTGGAGCTGATGCTGGTGGAGGGCGTCAACAGCGAGGGGGCCGCCGCGAAATTCCGTCCCCTGCTCCAGCGCATCCGTTACGACCGTCTGTACCTCAATACCCCGGTGCGCCCTCCGGCGGAGAAGGGCGTCCTGCCCGTCCCTTCGGAAAAGCTGCGGCGGCTGTCGGAGGAATTGGGCGGCATCTCCATCGACTCCCTGACCTCCGGCGTCTTTGCCAGCGAGCGGCGGGCGATTATGAGGCCGTGACCGGCATCATCCGCCGCCACCCCCATGTGGGCGTGCTGTGCAAGGCGCACGGCGCGCTCCGCCGCCTGCTCCACGCCGTGGGCGCTCTCCACACCCACATTGTCCTGCTCATGCTCCCGAATCTCCCTGTGTACGGCGGACAGCGCCGCCGCACCGGGCGCGTCCCGCAGGGCGTGGGTGAGCTTGGAGGGCGGCCGCTTCTTGTCCACCTCCTCAAAGGAAAGGCGCGTTGTGACCGTGCCGGTCTTCGGGTCAACGACGCGCTGCTTTTTCTTTACGGTTTTCTTGGGTATCTTCGCCTCGGCCTTTTCCAGCTTCTTCATGCGCTTGTCCGCTTTTCGGATAGCCTTTTTCAGTTCCGGCGCTGCCAGCTCCTCGTCGGTAAACAGCAGCCGGGGCGAGCGTTTGCTCATGGAAATTCACCTCCATTCGGGGCATACGGTACGCCGAGAAAGTCCAGCACCTTGCCGCAGCCCAATTTGTGGATACAGAACTCGTACTGCTTGGGATGTGTCAGCGCCATGCGCTGAAAGCGGTTCGGCTCCTTCTTCCAGATGAACGCCGAACATACAAAACATACAGCCGGTGCGCTTCGCACCGGTGGTGGTCAGCCTGCCGTTTTCCTCCACGATCTCGCCGTAAACGGAGGAATACGGGATGCCGGTCATTCTGAGATATTCCAAAACGTCCTGCTCCGTCCAGAAGGACATGGGCTGTGAGGTGGGGTCCCGCTTATGATAGGCGTTGCATCCGATTTTGAGATAGACGCTCTGGCGGCGCGCGCTCTCACAGGCCATGGTCGCAATGATCTGCTTTCTACCGGTTCCACGGTTATATCTGTGCAGGGGACCGCTCCTTTATCACGGTGCAGCAGGCGTCAGAAACGGGAAATGGCGCATCCAGCAGGACGCGCCATTTCTGATACCGTTCATTGAATTTTGAGGGCGTACCGTCCCGGTTCAGGCCGTTCAGGTGGCAGAGCGCCCATGTGCCGCCCTTTCTGGCGTAGCGGATACGCCGCGCCACGTCCTTGGATATGACGGGATAGCCGTATTCCGATATGACCTTGGAAAAGGGCATTTCCGGCCGCAGCCATGTTACATTGGGAACGGTTTTGACAAACTCCCGTATCTCCGGGTATTCCAGCCCCGTGTCCACAAACACGGCGGGAATGTCGGGGAACGCCCGCCGCGCCAGGTCCAGCAGCACGGTGCTGTCCTTGCCGCCCGAAAAGGAGACGGCGACCTTGCCGCCGTAGTGGTGATACCACTCGATGATCTTCGCCTGCGTCACGCGAATTTTCCGCTCCAGCGGCCACGCCTGCATGACGCTCAGATCCTGCCGGGTGTAGACGCTCATTCCGTCACACCTCCGATCCGCTGCTTGGCAAGCTCGCAGTAGTCCGGGTTCAGCTCAATACCGATGTAATGCCGGCCGAGCTGCTTTGCCACCGCCGCCGTAGTGCCGGAGCCGAGGAAGGGGTCCAGCACCACACCTCCGGGCGGGCAGCCTGCCAGCAAGCAGGTTTCCGCCAGCTTGGGCGGGAAAGCGGCAAATGCCCGCCCCGGTACGGCACGGTGTTGATTTGCCAGACGTCGCGCTTGTTGCGAAGCTGTGGAATATCTGCATCCGTATAGGTTCCGGCAGCTCTTGGCAGATTGATTTTCTGGATATTCTGTTGTCCGGGAATGCCGCTTCCGTGCTTGGTAGCCGTGCTTCGTGCGCCTTTCATGCGCCGTACTGTCGTTTCCGCAACCGGCTCCGCGATGGCAGCGGCATCGTAATAGTAGCGGCGGGACTTGGACAGCAGGAAAATATGCTCATAGCAGCGGCTTGGTCTGTCCTTGGTGCTTTCGGGCATGGGGTTCGCTTTCATCCAGATGATGTCCGAGCGCAGATACCAGCCGTCTGAGCGCAGCGCAAAGGCAAGCAGCCACGGCACGCCGATCATGTCCTTTGCCTTGCAGCCCTCCACCTTGCCGTTGAGGGCGACCGCCTGACCGGTCCTGCCGTTGGGGTACTTGGGGTCGAGGGCTTCGCCCTGATTGCCCTTTCCGGCATAGGTGTCCGCGATGTTCAGCCAGAGGGTGCCGTCCGGCGTGAGAACGCGCCTGACCTCCCGGAAAATGGAAGTCAGGCGCTCCACATACAGCGCCGGGGTTTCCTCCCGCCCGATCTGCCCGTCTGCGCCGTAATCCCGCAGTGCGTAGTACGGCGGCGAGGTTACGCAGCAGTTCACGGAATTGTCCGGCAGGGTTTTCAGCACGGTCAGGGCGTCGCCGCAGTAAATGCGGTCAGTCTGCATAGTCGAACTCATCCCTTAGAAGCGTGGTAAGCCCCTCGACAGCCGTGAGGATGTCCCTGCACACGCCGGTCAGCTCAGATATGGCCGGTTCTCTATCGTACTCAAATACGTCGGCGTCCTCATTGTCCTCGTCCGCCTCACGCTCTGCGGTGTATTCGCGCTCAATGCGCTCGGCGTACTCGCAGCAGCGCTCGCCGGGGCAGCAGGGCTTGTCCGCAGGGACGTAGCCCGCGTGCTCCGGCTCGATCAGCTCGTTTTCCACAAGGTCGGACAGATCCGCCAGGTCGTGGGACTTGATATAGCGGACGGCCTTGCCCCAGCTCCTGAACAGCTCGCCGCAGCGCTCGTCAAAGTCGCGGACGCCTTTATACGCAAGGCGCAGGTAGCTATCCGCGTCGGCTCTGTCTTTGATGTAGCACATGAGCACATTCGCCATCCAGAACAGCTCCAGCTTTTCCTCGATGTGGCGCAGGTAGTCCTCACCGTGGATCAGGTACAGATTTTCCTTTTTCATGGTGTTACGCTCCTTATTCGTTTAATCAATCAGTTGGAAGCGGCCTCGCCGCAGCGGAGCAGCTCCCGGAACAGGCTCTTGCCCATGGGGGTGATGAGGGTGTACGCGCCGCTGTGACCGTTGCGGACGTAATCCCGCACACGGAACAGCCCGCGGTTGCGGGGAATGGCGTAGGGCATGAGATTCCCCGCAGGGCTGCGGTAGAGAAAGCCGGTCTGCTGGAGAAAGCGTGCAAACCAGCGCTCCGGCACATTCAGCTCCTTTGCCGTGGTGCGAAGGTTGGTGCAGCCGTCCGCGTCCATAAAGGCATCGTAGTAGTCCGCCTTGGGCAGCAGCGTTTGGCGCTCCGCCCTGTGCCGCAGGTTCTCCGCATGGGTGGCGTAGAGGCTTTTCATCAGCGCGTCCAGCAGCTCAGGGTGCTCGGCGAACAGCTTGAGCTTCTCGTCGGTGATATACACGCCGTGCTTGCGGATGGCCGGAATGACCTCATGGGTGATCCAGCGCTTGAACGCCTTTGCCTCCGGCTTGCGGGAGCCAAGGACTAAAGTGTAAAGTCCCGGCTCGTTGACAATAGTGGCATCACCTTGACGCCCTAAGTTGAACTTAGCCCGTTCATCTTCATCAAGGCGACTTACTGCAATCGTGGGATTGCTCAGGTCTAAGACGCTGCACACATCGACGGCTACGAACCACGGCTCGCCGTTGAGGTTCAGCGTTCGCACCTTTCCAAAGGCTTCGTTTTCAAAAATCATCAGTTTGTTTTCCATCGTGCAATTCCTTTCTTGTTTTGTTACGCAGTCTGCTCCTGTGGCTTGGTGGTAAGCAGGTCATAGAGTTCCCCGCGGGGGAAGCGGTCTACGAAGGGAAGAATGACGTTGCCGTAAAAAAGCAGCCCTTCGCCTTCACCGCTGTGGGTGACATACGAGAGCTGATGCGGGGAATATTGAGCTGTTTGGCGAGAATCTGCCGGTCGCCGCTGGCCTGATTGAGCATGAGGATGAAATCGCTGTTCTCAAAGATGTTCTCCACCTCACGGGAGGAGAGCAGGTCCTTGACATTCTGCGTGATGCCGGTGGGAATACCTCCCCACTTGCGGAAGCGCTTCCAGATTTCCACCGTGTAGGCCGCCGTCTGCTCCTCGCGCAGCAAAAGGTGCATTTCGTCAATGTAGTAGCGAGTGGATTTGTGGGCTTCCCGGTTGACGGTGACGCGATTCCACACGGCGTCCTGCACGATGAGCATCCCGTATCTTCTTGAGCTGCTTGCCCAGCTCCTTGATGTCGAAGCTGACGATGCGGTTGGCGAATGTTGATGTTGGTGCGGTGGTTGAACACGTTGAGGGAGCCGGAAACGTAGATTTCAAAGCCGTGGCGATGTACTGCGCCTCCTTTTCCTCCTGACGGCGCAGCTCGTTATACAAGTCCTCCAGAATCGGCATATTCTCCGGCACAGGGTCGCTGAGATAATCCCGGTACACCATGCGCACACAGCGGTCAATGATGGTCTTTTCCACCGGCATGAGGCCGTCCTTGCCGCCGACGATCAGTTCGCAGAGGGAGAGGATGAAGTCGGATTTCAGGCTCAGCGGGTTTTCATCGTCGGTGTAATTGAGATTTAAGTCCATCGGGTTTATGTAATGCGGGCTGGTGGGCGAGATTTTAATGACCTGCCCGTGCAGGCGCTCGACCAGCGGCCCGTATTCGGCTTCGGGGTCACAGATGATAATGTCGTCGTCAGTAACGAGGAACACGTTGGCGATCTCCCGCTTCGCCGCAAAGGATCTTGCCGCTGCCGGGGGTACCAAGGATGAGGCCGTTGGGGTTCTTCAGACGCTTGCGGTCTACCATGATGAGGTTGTTCGACAGCGCGTTCAGCCCGTAGTACAGCGCCTCCTTGCCGTTCTGGAATAATTCCTGTGTGGTGAACGGTACAAAAAGATAGCCGTAGAACTGGTGGTCAACCCTCGCTGGATCTCAATCTGATTGAGTCCCAGGGGAGACAGCTCATCAGCCCTTCTTCCTGCTGAAAGTCCATTCTGGTCAGCTGACAGTTATACTTCTGGGCAATAGAGCCTGCCTGAAAAAGATGTTGTTGCCAAGCTGACGGGGATTGTCCGCTGTGTTTAGCACCAAAAAAGGAGACAAGGAACATTCTCTCGTTTCGGCTCTGCAAATCCTGCAACAGCTTTTTCGCCTTCACTGCCGTAGGTGGCAAGGTCCGAGGGGAATTAAGCGATAGGTAAGCCTTTGAAGTTATCTCCAACTTTTCCCCCGCTTCACACCGGACATGCGACTTTCACCGCATCCGGCGTTCCATCAATCAAACAGATTTCTTAGTCTCCTTAGTCATACCATTATGAGAATTATTCGTAAGATTTGGCTTCTCCAAATCAATGGGTTTCCTTTTTGCCAATGTTCGCAGTCTGTTTAGCTTCATAAGTTGTGAAGCGTCCAATTTAAGAGCGGAGAGATAAGAACGAATCGTGTCCTCATCAACTGCGTGTATCAGTTCATGTACTGGTGCAAGCACCAATACCAGATTTTCATACTTGTCACTGCCACCATTACCCTTTGGTGTTTTATGGTGACAGTGAATTTCTGATATACACTGAAATTTCTTTCCCGTTACCGCACATTTTCCCCATTGAGCGGAGAATAGTGAAATACGGTTGTCCGCATATTCTGCACTACGGCGGTATGTAGGCGCTCTCATAAGCTGTAGCAGTAAGAAAGTGTTTATCCGCAAATCGTCATGGATTTCACTTCTTCCTGCCGCTGTGTAAACGCACACTTTTCGCCGCTGGCCCATTGGATTTTTACATTGAACATAGCTTATTGGATAAATCGGTTCTTTGGATTGTGCTATATATCTTAGTTGCTCCGATTTCCCATATCTTTGGATTTCCATTTTTTGTCAGGTCACGGCCTTCCTTTTTCAGCCGGTGTGTCTTTCCAGATTTCAGCCTATTTTTGAGAACTGTATTAACAGTTCTGCCAATATCACCGCAGTCTATGCTGATGTCAGTGGCTAACTGGTAGTAATTCTGGATTCCCATAACCATGGAGTTGAACAGCCGTACTTCCCCGGCTTCTCCACGTCCTTTTCTGGGAAATTTGATGTTCCCGACTTGCTTAGTCAGGCTGGCCTTGACCTTTTTTATGCTTTATCGCACATGTGCGATTGAACGACGTACTTTTTCCCCTTTTTGTGTAGTCGGATTTTGAATCCGAGAAATTCAGAATAGCTCCGTCTGGCGTCAACAACTCTCGTTTTCTCTGGCGAAACATCAAGACGTAAGCGTTCTTTCAGCCAATGCGTTACCGCAATCAGCGTCCGGTCTGCCTGTTCCCTTGTTCTACAAAGAATCCGAAAATCATCTGCATATCTGACGATATACATTTCTTTCAGCCGTGTATTCCGCATTGCCCGGTACGCATGGCTTTGTATCGGACAGCCTGCCGCATTTTCTCTGTAAGCGTAGTTTTCCGTTACCGGGTTGCACTGCCATTGGCTTTCTAGCCAATGGTCAAGTTCATTTAGAACCACATTTGCCAGCAGTGGGGAAATAATTCCGCCTTGCGGCGTTCCCTTTGTTGGGTGTTCTGTGTGGCCGTCCGGCATGAGGATTGGCGCTTTGAGAATCCTACGGATTACATAGAGCAGTTCTTTATCCCGGATATTCAGTGACCATAACTGTTTTATCAGTTTTGAATGGTCTACATTGTCAAAGAAGCCCTTTATGTCAAACTCTACAACATAGTAAAGTCCTGACCTCTGCATAAGCCTGTAGATTGCCGCTATCGCATTTTCAACCGACCGATTTGGACGGAATCCATAGCTATTGTTGCTGAACCTGGCTTCGCAGATAGGTTCCATGACCTGCTTGATACATTGCTGTACCAATCTATCCCAGATACAAGGGATTCCCAGTGGCCTGGTATTCCCGTTTGGTTTTGGGATTTCTTTGCGTCTCACGCTTCTTGGGGTGTAGCCGTTTTTACCTCCCTTGACGATTCTACGTACCCTCGCTGTTACTTCGTCAGCGGTAAGTTTACCAATATCAGAAATCTTCAGCTTGTCTGTTCCCGGCGTAATACTCCCGGTATTGGATTTGATGTTCCGATAGGCCAGCAGGATATTTTCTCTTGAAAGTATCACATCCATCAGGTTCTCGAAGATTTCTCCGGCTTGACTTCTGGCATACAGCTCATCAAAGGTACTCTGCGCATATCGTAGTATTCAGCATGGCGGAGATACTCCACGCATTTTGTTTTTGGTTTCTTCTCATTTGGCATCAGGCATCACTCTCCTTTACGGCGAGTGACTTCTTTTTGTCATACTCGCAATCCTAATTGCGACTAAGTGCTAAGTTGCCTGTTTGACTGACTTGAGGCCATTCTTCCGTTTTCCTCTTTTTCGCAGAAAACATCATCAGTTCGACCTCTGCTTTTCAGCAGTAGTACAGCAGCTTATATGATTCGTCTGCTTACTTCCTAATGGTGGAAGCCTACTGCCTTTCCTCGTTCCAACAATCCTATCTTTACATATACCTTTAGGTCTCCGCTTTAAGCCTGTCAGCCTGAACACGCCTGTAACGTGCTATGGTGTTTCATAACATCCATTTTTACTCCACCACACTGATTAGCGATTAACGCTACCGACACATTTCTATGCCGTCATGGTATAGACCCTTACATTCGCGGTTTTCGTCAGTCATATTTCAAACATTCTGACCTTGGGTATTTTGTAGACCTCCGGCCTATAGGTAGCACCGTCCACCTCTGGACAGCTTTCGTGGGGCTGGTTGTTATCCAGCAATTCTTACGGTCACTCTCAGCCGACTTCACCGAGCTTCTGACAGGTCAGTTTTCACTTACACCCGCCAGTCGGAGTATTAAGGGGGCGTTTCAGGGCGTTACCCCATCATTCCACCTCTTGGATTGTTAGTTCTCCTAACATCTGAAATTTTCGTTCTTTTGTTAGTGCCTGATTTTGTCCTTCAACCACGAAGGCTTTGTTCAGGAACGAGTCGCACTGATGTCCATGTCGTATCCGGCGCGGACGGCCTTTTTCTGCTCCTCGATCTTGCTGCGGTCCAGGTCGGTAATCTTTCGCTTTACCGTTTTGATGGCTTTCACCTGATCCACCGACTGAATGTGCATACTCACAATGAGCGAACTTTCCATATCCAGAAAATCCGCCAGCATCCGGTCATTCAGCTCCGGGGCGAGGATCTGCAAAAAAGAAACAGCTCCCGTATTTCTTACCCATACGGAACTGCTTGCCGGTGCGGAACTCAAAGGAGCTTGGTGCAATAAAATCCTTTGTGGACAGACCGGAAGGAGCCAGCCAGTCCCATTCAAACTGAAATGGGAACTGTTCATCCATGTGGAATACCGCATGAAGCTGAAAAAAGCCTTTCTTTACCGTCCAGCGTTCTGGCAGCTACACCAAGACGCTTGAAGTTATTAAGTATATCGGTCTCAATACGCTCCAGACGGGGCTTGGCAGCTTTGATGCTGTCAGCGTCGATACCAAAGGTCAGGTATTTGGTCTTGATGAGACCGTTGTTTCCTCTGGCCAGCTGATTTTGCAGCATCGTGGTGTATTCCTCACGGATACTGTCAAAGGCATCCCTCTGGGGCGGGATGGAAATGGAGTTAGCAAAGGTCTCCTCCGATGCCGCAAGGTTCAAAAAAGACAGCTGGAACTGAATCGAGCTGTCGAAATAATTGAGGAAATCACACCAGCCCTCAAAGATCGCCGTCTTATCTTCGTTTTGGGAGAGCTGATAGTTGATGTCCTGAAACTGAATGGTCTTTGTGTAGTGGCTGTCCGATATGCGGCAGATTCCGTCCGGCCACATCCGTTCATAGGGGATACTGTCCTGTGCCGATTTTCCTTTTTTGTCCGTGCGGTTGGCGCGGGCAATGGCCGCTTCAATCTGCTTCTTATCGGCGCGGGACAGTTTTTTCTTTGTCTTGACCGGCTGCACAGTTTTTTCCTCGGTTTTTCCAGAACATCCGATGCAGCCATTTTTTTATTGCGGTGAACAATGTCATACACCTCCTTATCGAGCATTTCCTGCCGCTTTAATACGGCATAAAAGTTGTTGGTCTGGTAGGGACGCTGCTTGGACGGATTACAGCTACTTTGAGAATGTTGCCCACGATCTTTTCCAGCGGCTGGCCGTGCTTTTCATACATTGCCAGCATGAAGGGCAGCATGACCAGCATCATACACATGGCCGCTACACTGTTTCCGGTAGGTTTTCTGAGCAAAAAGAAAAGCGGTACGCCAATAAGCGCTCCGCCCGTGAAGCAGATAAGCTGCCGCTTGGTCAGATTGAACATGACCTTTGTTTTGACTTTTGTTAAGTCTTTGGGTACGGGTACATAAGCCAATGTGGAAACCTCCTTCCGTTTTAGTGTGCCTGAAAGACTGATTTGGCGAGACTGCCGGTTTTGAACAGCGTAAAACATAGCAGTACGGTGTAGCCCACGCAGCTCCAGATTGCCATGATGATGTCATCTTCCATAGCGATGTTCTGCACCAGCACAGCATAAATCGCCACGCAGACGATAATGAGAAACGCCTGAAAGCCCAGTGCCAGCAGAGATCGGAGGTAATTCTGTCCCATACCGCCCCATTCTTTTGCCCATCATTGCAGCCATTGGAACGGGAGCCACCGAAGTTACAAGGTAGATCTCGATCATACCGGCCATAAATAACGATAAAAATGCAGATATACAGCGCCCACATAGTAATGCCGATAAAGAGCGACTGGAACCAAAGCCCGAACAGCGGCCCCAGTTCCATTTCCATCAGTCTTGGTTCCAGGTCGGTCATAACTGAGGAAATGTCGATGGACGCATCCGAATTGATGATCCCTGCTGCCTGCGCTACTACGCTCTGAGCCATATCAAAGACGCCCATCACAATGTTCCATGTATTGGTGACAAGGAGGATGGCAGCAGCAGACTTGAATACCCACTTGAAAATCATCCAGGTGTCCACATCATGCAGGTTGTTCTTGTCGGTGATCATCTGAATCAACTCTACCGTCATCACAATAGCCAGAATCACGCCTGCAATCGGCACCATGATGGAGTTGGACAGGTTTTCGATCATGCTGAAAATGCTGCCATTCCATCCCTGTGGGGTCTGGCCTACCTGTACGGATATATCCGCGACCTGCTTGTTTACGCTGTCAAACATCCCCGATAGGTTGCTCATAATGCCGCCCACCAGCATTTCTTTCAGCCAATTTGTCAGGGCTTCAAGTAAGAAATCCATACGGTGTCAACCTCCTTTCCGCCGCCCCCGCAAAGCTGCGGGAGCGGCAAGGATTTCATACGGGGACGCTTAGACAGAGAAAAGCCCGGAGAGCAGAGGTACAAGGACCATGCCGACTACGGCTACACCAGCGCCGGCCATGAGCTGTTTTATGTCTTTTTATGAGAAAATATTTGCTCGAAATGAGCCTTGAAAAGATTAAAATAGATTAAATTTTGATAGATTTTTTCTTATTTATGGGAGCCGGAACCTCTTTCGATGGTTCCAAGCTCCGGTATTGGTTTTAAATTGAAATGAATTTCCATTGTAACCGTTTCAGGAGTACGGCGGTAATTTTCTTTTCCGTCTTTCTCCTGCGGTTCTGAGATAACGATTTTACTGATCAGCCGGTTCAGAAGATTGGCATCCAGTTCTTTGATGTCCAGCATACTCGCTAATATCGTCAATCCACTGCTGGGACTGTGCATCCAGTTTTTCTTCCGTATTCAGCACACTCTCATTCTGGAAAAGTTCCTTTTTTGATATCTGTCTGCTCCTTCTGTGTCTTCTCCAGCATCTTATCAAAAACAGATTCTGTAATCTTGTCATTGATAAGGTCATCATACAGTTTTGCAATCAGCCGGTCTAACGTTTCCAGGCGGTCTTTCTGCTTTGATACCAGCTTCTCCAGACTTTCTCCCTGTGTCCCTGTGTATCTTCCTCGCATAACTCCTTTTACCCGGTTTTCCAGTTCTGTTCCGTCTCCGGTGACTGCTTTTGCACATTCCTGGATTCTGGTAAGGACTGCATCATACAGGTCATCAGCGTCCACCCGGTGCTGGGTACAATGTGCTTTCCCCTTATGGATATAAGTGGAACAGGTATAAACTTCATGCTGGTCTTTGGTGTGCGTCTTCTTCAACGTCAACGCACCGCCACACTCTCTGCACAGCGGAGTAATCCGGCAAACATGCTGTATTCTCCCTGTTCTGTCTGGCGTTTCCTGCCTTTCATCTTCGCCTGTACCAGAGCAAATACATCCTGTGGAATGATTGCTTCATGGGTATCCCTGACTGTGATCCAGTCCTCCGGAGCTTTATCTCCCTGATTGCCAATCTTGAAACGGTAGTACCTTTTCTGGGAAGCCATGTCACCACAGTAAACGGGATTCATCAGCAGGGATTTCAGATAGGATTCATCCCATACATATTTCCCATTTTCCGGGTCTTTCTTTTCCCATTTTGTGTAATAGGTACGGAGCCCCCGTTTCCGGTGCCACCATGATGGGCAGGGAATCTGCTGGCGTTCCAGTTCTCTGGATATAAAGTTAATCCCATGACCGTCCACCGCCCACTGGAAAATTTTCCGGACAATCGGTGCTGTCTCGTCGTCAATCAGGAGATGTCCCTTTTCCTCCGGGTCTTTCTGATATCCCAGTGGTGGAAACAACGCCTGTAAACTTGCCCTTGGTTGCCTGCAGGTGATAGGACGCATGGACTTTCTTGGAAATGTCTCTGGAATACATCTCATTCAGTACATTCTTAAACGGGCAATCTCATTGTCCCCGTCAAAGGTATCCACATTGTCGTATAATGCGATATACCTTACTCCATGCTTTGGGAAAAAACTCTTCCATCAGAAATCCTGTCTGTACATGGTTTCGTCCCAGTCGGCTCTGATCTTTGGTGATTACAAGATTCACCAGTCCTTTTCACAGGCTTTGAGAAGTCTCTGTAAGTCCGGTCGGTCTGTGTTCAATCCTGTATAACCATCCTCTTGAAACACATCCACCACCTGCCAGCCCTGTGACTGACAGTAATTCACCAGAATGTCCCTTTGGTTGGAGATGCTGGCGCTCTCTCCGGTCAATTCGTCATCTTTGGAAAGTCGGCAATATACGCCAACTCTCCATGTTGCATTTCTGTCTGTATTGTTACTCATATATCTGTTGTTCATCCGATACCTCCGTTACGTTGCACATCCTACGCAGATTTCAGATTACTGAACTCATAATCATTATACTGCTTATCTTTCATTATTGCAAGTTTATCTTTTGTTTTCGTGTTACGTATTTTCTGTGCGATCACCTCTGCAAACACTTCTTTTGCGTCCTGATCACCGTCAAAATATACTCTGATGTTGATAATTTTCTTCTTCACTGCCATTGTAAAACCTCCATTTTTTGCAAAAAAAGAGCAGCTAATCCATTTTTCAGATTAACTGCCCAGACTGTTGGTTGCATTTTTTATTTTCGTATAGATACCTACTGTTTTCGTTCGATTGCCTTGCACTGGCAGACGGCAGGCGGCAGATAGGGGTATCTATAAAGCCTGCCGTCCACTCCAAAATCCTGCCGTCACCCATTTTCTTTTAATTTTTTTTTAATCGAATGGTATTTTCCTGCTTTTCATTCATCTGATAATCCAGTTCTTCTTTTCATCCGGCTTCTGGCTTCTCGCATGGTTCTCTGGGAGATTCCCCTGTGCTTTTGCCTTTTCATCCAGTTCCCGGATTGTGACTGCATTTCCGTCTGCAAGCAGTTCATAGATCAGTTTCGTTCCCCGTTGCAGTTTTGTTTCTGTCGGCTTTCCTTCCTTTCCGTCCAGAAGATCATCTGCGGAAATCTCATAAGCTCCCACCCAGCGGAATCCTTCTTCATCTCCAAGTTTAAATGCCATCGTCTCACCCGGAGGTGCAAGAGAACTTTTTCTCATGGATCAGTACTCTTGTTGTCGGGTCTTTCTTTACTTTCCCGATAAAAAGCAGGCTCCTCACCGCCGCCATGATATCAATAGAACCAAGTCCCCGGTAAGTACTCTGTGTCCCTGAAGATTTATTCAGATGTCCGATCAGCACAATCGCACAACCGGTCTTTTCAGCGATCATTCCCAGTTTCCGGAATACCGGACGGACTTCATTTGCCCGGTTCATATCCACATCGGCACCCGATAAAAGCCTGTACCGGATCAATGATTAAAAGTCTGACCTGATTCTGACGGAGTGCTTTTTTCAATACGGTCATCGGATAACGTCAGTGCTTCTTCTGTATCATCAATGACCATTACCCGGCTCAGATCAGCACCGGCTTCTACCAGTCTCGGCTTGATTGTGTCTCCCATACCGTCTTCTGCAGTCTGGTATATTACATTGAACGGTTCAATCTCTTCCATATTTGGGAAAGTCTTCCGGTTCGTGCAGGCTGCTGTCAACATCATGGCAAAATAAGTTTTTCCTTCTCCTGGATTGCCCTGAATAATCGTCAGTTTTCCAAATGGCAGATAGGGAAACCACAGCCATTCTACACTGGTCTGTTCAATATCTTCATAACACAGCATCGGCACCAGTTCTTCCTTCTCCGGTACTTTCATTGTAACTGTTTCAATGATTGATTTCTTCCTGTCTGCATTTTTATCACAGAGGATTTCATTCCAGTCTTTCTGGGGACGGTTTCAGACGGATGACACTGTATCCGTCCGGGATTTCTATTGCCAATTTTCTCACTGGCTTCATTCCCTGCATGATCATTATCCAGGCACAGGAAAACCGAAGTAATCTGAGGGCGTTCAGAAAGAAAAAAGCCATCAGTGCCGCACTGGAAATGCCACCCAGACTCAGGTAGCTCCGCTTTTTCCAGTCTTTGGGAAATAATTGGATAAAAAAGAAAGCAGATCAATGGCTGCTTCAAACACAAACAACTGATTATCCGTCCCTCTGTGACAGAATCCGTAAGATTTATCAGATTCAGCCACATCTCCCCGGTATTTTGTTTCACCAGTTCCCCTGCAATGGGCATATCTTGGAATACCGTCTGCATCTCTGCCAACAAACACCACATTATGGTGCTTCTTTTCTTCATAAATATCCCCACTGCCTATCCATTCCTCCACCATATTCTTTTTTTTCAATCCCTCTGTTTTCTGTCAGATATCTGATGATTCTATCATTATTTTCCTCTTTCTCTGGTAACCGGAAGTCAGGGGACGGGGCGGGGCAGGCACTGTTCCTGCCTTCGCCTTCCTCCCCGGTCAGCATCTTGACAGCTTCCGGAAATGTGGCATTATAAAATTCCATCACAAAATCCACCGGATAGCCGCCCCTTCCCTGACTATGCCTGTACCACCGGTTTGCGGACACTGTCACACTGTCATGCTTTTTCCAGCGGTATTCTCTGCCACTTTTCACTAACTGTTCTCCCTGTGCGTTCAGAAAAGAAACAAGATCTGTCTGATTTGCTCTTATAATTTGTTCTTCTGTATACTGCATTTTGCTCATCCTTTCCCGTCTGTCCTGCTGACAGACTGTTATAAACTCATGTCATAGTTTCGCTTTTTTCTTCACTGCCTGTTGTTTTGCATCACGCTCTGCACACTCTTTCTTTTTTTCATCCAGTTTTCTCAGAAGAGAGTCTTCTTTTCTGGATTCTGCTCCGACTGGTTCAACGGCTGTTGCTCTGCTTTCCCGTTTTCTTCAAGAATCTCTTTCGCCTGAACTGTGTAAAATGTCCGGGAACTTCACCTGCTTCTCCCTTTTTTTTCTTCTGAACGCCCGGAAGTATCTGCTTCTGCCATTTCCCGGTCACGTCTGGCAATATCCGCACAGCTCTGTACCTTTTTTTCACAAAAGTTAGTTCCTCCTGGTACGGCTGATTATCTGCTTTCAGCTCTTCGATCCCCGCCTGAAGTTCTTCTTTCTCCCGTTTCCATCTGGCAGTTGGCACTTTTCCATTTTTATCCAGATGTTGTTTCAGTTCCCGTTCACATTTGCGGTAATAATTGATTTCTTTTTTATGCTGCTGATAATATCTCTCCCGTCTTTTCTGAAAAAAAATGGTTATACTCATCAATCAATGGCTGGTTTGTTTTTAATCACCTCTGCCATCTTTTTCCAGATTCTCCAGTTCCTTTAACTGTTTCCGCTTTTCGGAAATTTCTTTTTTGCCTGACAGAAACAACACCGTTCAATTCCTCAATCCGTTCCTGCAAGTCATCCATCGTTTCTATCTGATGTGTCTGAAGATAACTGATGGATTTTTGCAAACTCCTGTAAGTCGGAGAGATTCTTACCTCTCTGTTTCATCTCCGCATAAAAATTGGGAAGTGGTGGTCTGCCCTGTGTCTTTTTTATCATAATAATCCTGCAGGCTTTCCAGCAGTGTCGGGTTCTGCCTGCGATCCAGCTCTGCTTTCATTTCCTCATAAGCTGTCTTCATCCACTGAATGGATTCTTTCAGAGAAATGAAACATCTGGTTAAACTGCCGGATTGCCCGGTTCAATTCTCCGATCACCGTTTTGATTCCCTTTTTCTCCATTGCACGGACTTCATATCCCTCATGGATAGTCGGAATCAGGTCAATCCCCTGTTCTTTGTAGGAACGGTGGTCGATTCTGGCTGCCATGTGGCACTCTCGAAATTTCCCATTTACTTTCTCTGTCCATGGCCCTCCGCCACTCCTTTTAAAAGTTCCGGGTCATTCCAACCGGTAGTGGAAACAGCGTTGAATATCTCCTTTCCTTTAGCATCCTTCACCCGGTTTCCATCCTCATCAAGAATATATTCCCTTCTCTGCTTATTGCCCCAGATTCCCTCCTCCGTAAAAGGACGGATTGGGACAAGTACATGGAAATGGGGATTATCCGGTTCTTCTTCATTGTCCGCTTTTCCCTCATGGACTGCCAGATCCACGATCATGCCACGTGCCACAAACTGCTCCTGGCAGAACTCTTTTTCGCCAGTCTGATATTTTCCTCAAGTGTCAATTCATTCTGCAGGGCAATGTCAAACGAATAGGCAAGCTGTGCCTTGTTGTTCCTTTCCACATGCTCCACCTCGTTCCAGAGTGTTTCCCTGTCAGTCAGACGCTCCGGCACATACTCCGGTGTCAGGATTTCTGTAAATACCACACCCGACTTGCTTGTATAATCGTGTATCTTGTTGTAAAATAACTGTCAAAAATCCTCTGCCCGGAAATATAGGCTGCGGAAGCGACCACCATCTGCCCTTTCCCTCTGGATACATTCCTTACTGAAAAATGATACAGTGCCATTAACTGTCATCTCCCTTCTCTGTCTTTTTTACTGCTTCTGCAATCTGCTGTTGATCTTTGTGTAAGGCGGCTATATGAGCCTGCCGCACAATACTCTTGTTGTAACTGCTGTTCTGCAGTTGATTCATCATGTCCTGGACGTCTTCCTGTTCCAGATCTCTGGACAGCGGAAATACTTTCTCAAACTCTGCCCCTTTGACAATCAGCCGGTGGGAACGTTCTCTGCGTTCTACCAGCTTCTTCCGCTGCTCCAGAATGATTTTTATTGTGGATTGCCGCCTCCAGTTCCTGTCTGCTCTTTTCCATGTTGGCCTTCAGTTCCTCCAATGACATGGATTCATACTTTGGATTTTTGCTCTGCTCATTTTCTTGTACTCCTTCTTTTCTCTGTAAAAAAAAGAACCGGCTGATTCATAAATGCCGATTCCCAGGTATAAAAAAGACTGAGGCCGTTGTCCTATGATCAGGAAATGCTGACCTCAGTAACTTTTGAAATATTTAGTTGTCACAACGATATAACAGCGGAAGTTTTCACACCATCCGGATATGCAGTCATCTCAAATCTGATTTCCGTATTTCTTTAACTCTTCCCTATACAATTCAGCTATATATGCCGGACCATTGCACCACAGCTTTGTTTTCTCATCATACAGTGCTTTTCCTGTCTTTGAACACAGAAAATCTGTCAATATCTCTTTTCTGTCCTTTCCCGTTTCTTCTGCAATTTCATCTGTCACCATAGTGATCAGAAGGTCTATTGTATAATTCATTTTTTCCTTTGGAATTGTTACTTCAGCCATATCTTCTCACCTTTCACAAATTTCAGACACCTAATAGCGGCTTCTGTTTTGAAGCAATATTGATCTTTTAGTTTATTGGGCAGCAACTGTCTGATGCAGAAATCGTCTGCCTCCTTATCGCCTGCTGTCCCGAAAGCCCCGGCGAGGTAAGCAGTAAGGGTAGCGTTTGTTGCATCATCCGCAATCTTTCCTGCAATGATATCATACCTCGCCATTTCACGTTCCACTTCGATAAACATTTTTTTCTTTCGGTGTGCGGCGATACAATGTAACCAGTCCACATCTGCATTTTCAAAAATATGCGTTTCAAGATTTTCTGAAAGTTTGAATTCAAAAGTTGAAATATATCCAAACTTCTGCCCCTCTTCAATTGTTCCGGTTGCGATTGCTTTGGCTATTGAAGTTCTCAGAAAACTTTCTGCCTGCTCCTTTGATGTAGTTAAATAAAATCCCTGCCCAAAATCTTTTCTCTTTGCACATTTGGCAAGATCTGGCTCTTTTACTTCACAATAGCTTCCATGATAGAGAACAAATCCGTCTTTTAACTCAAGCACTAATCTCTATCCCCTTTCTTTGCAAAAAATTCAGTAATATCTTCAAGCACAGCTTCATCGCCTTCACAATGAAAAAATCCCATAACATTTTTTCTATATATCCAAGAACATCAGCTTCTTTAAACAAGTGGATAATCTGTTCAACAGATAAATGCCACTCTTCTGAAGCAAGCCGGATTAGTCTTGTTTGCATGAAAAGTAATCTCTGTTTTCTCACTCATTATGAATCCTCCTCATTTTCTTAGTCAGTAAAACCGGAATTGTTGATTACCAAGGCATATTTCCAAATCGACTAATAAAAGTTACTGTTAGTCCGGTTTTATCAATCATTGCAAGTTTTACGATTGCGCCTGTACTGTTTGCTTTCCTCCGTCGACATTCAAATCTGTTGCCGTGGCACCTGGATCAGCGCAGTTCACCTCTTATGTCTTGGAGTCCTTTTGCATACTTCCAAAAAGAACCCAGTCCGCTTGAAACATTTACGATAATAGTTTTATTTTTTCTCTCATTGTCATACAATGCACCTACTTCCCCAGAATTTATTTTACCACGTATTCTTCTGTTCGTCTGTCACCTGCATCGTATCTGCATTTACCAGATAAAAATCTACCAATTCGGTCTCGTAATTGCCATCCGGATATACTTTTTCTAACACCAGTTCTTCGCAGGAATTACCATCTGCATCTGTCTTGGAACCATTATCGTACAGACAGTATCTCACATTTACCGTATTACCGTTCTTTGTTTCCTGCGTTTCGCTGACGACAGCATAGACTTCTCCCTTTGCATTCGCCGTGTAACTGAACGCCATATTTTTGAAGTGTATTCTGCTCCTGAAGGTAATTATAAACTGCCAGCATTGCATTTTGAATTGTCAGACCATCATGCTTTGCCCTTCTGTCTCGTAATCTTCTATGGTATTTCCACTCTGAATATCCTCTGAATCTGTTGAATTCTCTGTATCCAAATCCGGTAATTCTGTAGTATCCTCTTCTTGATTATCTTCTTCATCTATTGTATCCGAAGACCACCACAGACCATCCATACTCTGCATAACAAATGGATTATTGGTTCTGTATCTCCGTTCACCACCATAATCTTCCTGCACAGTTATATACGTATATTTGCTGTCACAACCAGTCACCGTTTCTGTTCCATCCATTCCGAACACTACACTCAGACCACTCATTCCAATAATCAAAAGTGCAAATATCGCAGCAGCTCCATAGACAATTATCAATGCCACTTTGTTTTTTACCGAATTGTATGGATAATGCCTGGCAATTGTGTCTGTATAAACTCACGATCCCCCAGATCAAAAGAACCGCCAGACTGATTGTAATAACAGTAATCGATATTTCTGCGAAACGATATCTCACTTCATATCCCATATCACGTTTTATACCATACCACAATCCATAGAAGAAGGTACTATACGCAAGAACCAAAGTAATGATACTGATCCGTATCGGATGCTCTTTTTTATCCGGCACTGCCTTCTTCAGTGCTCTGCCATCTGCGCTGCCGCTCTCTCTGCTGCTATCCACATAGCAAGCTCTGCTTTTGACGGATATGTGCATTTAGTATCCGGAATCCCTGCGTAACACATCTGGCTCTCTTGAATCCCTGTCGCATCTCCTGCTGCCATTGCTGTAACCACTTTCAGGTAATAATACAACTTCAACTGTGCTGGATTGAATTTATCTATACGAATATCTGCCAGCTCCTGTGCAGCCCCGTTCATAATTGTTAAGGAGTACACTCATCCGTGCCATAACCAAAAGCATCTGATTCGCTACAGCAGGGTAACGGTGATATTGCTTCTCATATAAATACCGTGCATACTCATGTCGTTCTTCCGGTGTTAACCGATAGGACTTCTTTCTATTCTGTGCCAGCATCGCAATTCGCAGACCATAAGCCAATTCCAAAATTGCAATCAGCTGGCAGATAAATGCACCAAATCCCCAGATATCCGTTGTATACCGCACATAGGTCACCAACACAATGCCTAGCATTGCCGGAATCACGATCAACCATTTTGTCCAACCTGATCTTCTCATAAAAAATCTCCTGAATTGTTTTTCTGAATATAGTATATTACCGCACACACCAATCGACCATATACATATTGTGACGATGCTGTTACTTACCATAACAGTTGCTTGGTCTTATGTCAAGAAAAAAAGTACAAATTAAATATAACCAATTTTCTCTTTTTTATGTAATTGTTAACTTGCTAAGCTTGTTACAGTCGTTTCCAGATTTTTTTAGATATTGTTCCTCATATTCATTTGGAGATAAATATCCACAATGACTATGAATACGGACGGTGTTGTAGAACGTCTCGATATATTCAAAAATCAACTTATATGCATGTGTATAATTGAAAATTTTGAAACGATTAATCCACTCTCGTTTTTTAAAGGGCATGGAACGATTCTATGCAGGCATTGTCCCATGGATAAGCTTTCTTGGAATAGCTGTGAATCATTCCAGCGGTTGCCTTGTGGAATGCCTCTGATACATATTGGCATCCTCTCTCTGTCACAATGAAAAATAAGCGGATTTTCAATATGTCTGGACTGTTTTGCCTTTTCAATACATTTTACTACATGAGATGCCTCCAGCGTTTCACTTAGTACCCAGGAAACAATTTTTCTGGAATATAGATCCATAATGCTTGTGAGATATACAAATCCTTCAAACGTCCAAATATAAGTGATATCAGAGCACCATACCGTATCGGGATGTTCTGGGTTAAATTGTTCATTTAAAATATTTTTTTAGTTTCTGGCTTAGATCAGAATCAATGGTTGTTTGAGTATACGGTTTGATCCATTGCGCTTTTATTCCCATTTGACGCATATAATTTCCCACTGTTTTTTCAGTAATAGTTTCTCCGGATTTCCGCAATTCAGCTGCAATTTTAGGTGCGCCATAGTTTTGATGGGAAGCATCATAAATCTTTTAGAATTTTTTTTTCTTTTAAAACGGTTCGACGGACAGACGTGTCCGAAGGAACCCGTTTTTTCCATGCATTATAACCAGATCGTGAAACGTCCAATTTTTTCAGTATCCCGCTGACAGAAACTTGGCGTTTCACTGGCAGGTTATTAATTTCCTTCACATATTTTGATGTGGCAGAGTAAAGAGTTTTTGTCATTTTCCCCAGAATACCGATTGCTTTTTTTTTAACACTTCAAGTGCATCCTTTGTATCGCGTAATTCTCGTTGCAGACGTGCGATTTCTTTTTGCTTCATCACTTGCGTAATTTCCAGAACCACGGGTAGGAACCTCTCCTTTATGTTCCTTTGCTGATTTCATCCAAGTCTTTAGTGCTGATTCACTAATTCCAAGATTTTCAGCACACTTACGAAGCGCAATCTCAGGATGCTCCAACCGATATCTTACTGCATCTTCCTTAAACTCTTGTGAATACCTTGTACCTTTTGCCATAACCATTCTCCTCTCTTGATCTATGACTATCATATACTATTTATTGAAAATGGTCATGTTTATTTTGTACTATTTATATTCCTAACATCAGCTGTTTCTAAGGTCATCTATTTATAGCCTGAGAAATAACTGGTTTCCCATCTCTGTCCAACAATGGAGTCAGTCCACCTGAATACCCACATGCATGATATAAATAATTCACACCAGTTTCCTTATCCACCCATATCTCAGTAGTAGTTAATGCTCCCTGAGAATATATTTTTTCAAATCTCTCTTCTTTCGCCATTTTTCAATTTCCTCCCATAATCAATTTTTCGGTTTTATAAAAATGTTTCTCTGTTACTTTCTCGATTGTATCATGACATACAGTTCCATCTTCGGCAATCGTCGATTTTCTGATAAATCTCGAATGATGCTTTAATACTCCATAAGCATACCAGTCATGGTTGCAAAAATACTTTGCAGAACTCTGCATAGCCATGTTCCTTTACAGGTATCGAAAATACAGACACCTGCTGATTTCATAAGTAAATCCACTATCATCATCCTGCAAAATTTCTGTCTCCCAACATACCTTTTTTTCGCCCTCAGATCATCTACCAGAGACTGTCTCACAATCTTATAGCCATTCGGCAATAAATCGACATGCTTTTTTTCTCTTTTTCCGTTACCATATTTTCTCCCAACTTGCACACTAAGTCATAATTTTCCAAACACTAAAACTTGAATTTCTATTTCTCTTTGCCATGCCATTACATAGTCTTTTTCTCCAGTAGCTTCATCCAAACCGCTATGCTGAATTTCAAATCCTTCTCTTTGATAAAAGGATATTGCCCGTGTATTTTTTTGATATACATTTAAGATTAATTTGCTCCGTTTTCCTTTACATAGTTTAGCAAAATTTTACCTATACCTTGAGATTGCATTTCGGCAGAAACAAAAATACCTTCAATGTATTCGTTACTTAACCCTATAAAACCCTGTATTTCCCTGTTTATCCTCGTAAACATAGACAGTTGCCTGTAATAGAAGTTCTTTTTACTAACTCAAAATTACTTTTCCAATATTGAGCAGAGATATAAAATAATGTGTCTTTATATTTGTATCTAACCATATTTCTGCAACTTTATTTATATCCACTTTCCGTAATTCTCTAATCATAACGGTGATGCTCCTCAAACTCCGATTTTCTCAATTTTTCAGTCGAGTAGACTAAGACCTCTCAATCTTAGCCCCTCACAGATCCGTACGTGCGGCTTTCCCGCATACGGCTCCTCATAGTAACATTCGCTTCAATATAAACAATAATACGTTTTAGGTTTTGCTAACGGGTAATACTTGAGCATTTCCACAAATCCATTCCATGTGTATGCCCGTCTACAACCTCTCCGATTCATGGCTTTGAATAGAAACTGTTGTACTCTATGCAGGAATGTTGTTATCTTCCGAAAATTCCATGTAACACCATAATACCGATAGTGTCCAATTAGTTTTTACGTTCAACTCTTTAATTATTTCTCGCATTGGTCGATTTCGATTATCGTAAATCCAGTTCTTGTATGCTCTAACCTTTTGCTCTAAGCGCTTCTTTCTTGAAGTCTGTACCTTTGGCACGAAACCTCCCTTTCGAGTTTTGCTACAATAGAAGGTAAACCCCAGAAAATCAAATGTTTCAGGTTTACATTCTCCTCTTGCTCTACGATTCTGCTCTGCAAATCTCCCAAATTCAATCAGTCTGCTTTTACTACTTTCCAGCTCCAGTCCAAACTTTTCCATTCGTTCCTTTAACTCTTTATAGTATCTTTCAGCTTCTGACTTATATTGAAATCCTGCAACAAAATCATCCGCAAAGTTGACGAGAAAACACTCTCCCTGCATTTCCCTTTGCACCACCAGCTTAAACCACAGCGTCAACACATGATGCATGTATATATTTGCAAGCATCGGACTCATTGCTGAGCCTTTGTGCCGAACCTTCCTCTGTTGGCTCGAATTTTCCTTGCTCCATTATTCCTGCTTTAAGGTATTTACGTATTAGCCACAATAAGTTCTTATCCTGTATATTCCATTCAAGGAACTTCATCATCCAATCATGGTCGATATGGTCAAAGAAACCTTTGATATCGGCATCTACGATATAGCTGATTTTTCCATAGCTTATCCGTTGGTATACTTCTTTTTATTGCTTCGTCACACCCCCCTATTCGGTCTGAATCCATACATGCAGTTTAGGAATCTCGGTTCATAAATAGCTCCCAGTATTTTCTTCACTGCCATTTGTACAATCTTATCTTCATAGGAAGCAATCCCTAATGGTCGTTTCTTTCCATTTCCTTTAGGTATATATACCCTCAGTGACGGAAGTGGCTTAAAGGATTTGTTTTTCAACCTCTGTACCAGTTCCTTGATATTTCTATCAAGGTTCTTCCCATACTCATCCTTAGTTACCTTGTCAATTCCGACTGCTTTGCTCCCATCTAATTCCTTATGACATTGCTTTTTAGCATATCTTCATTTATCAAGTGGTACACTGATGTAAATATAGGATGTTTTGATATTGCCGATATCTCAGCTATTCTTACTAATTTCGTTTCCATTATTTCCCCCGTCCCTGAGTACGGATAATGTGTCCTCAGTAAGACCTTTACTATGCAATCCCCTTCCCTCCATCGGCATTGCCCGATTTCTACAGTACTATGGGATTGTCCGACCATCTACCATTCATTTGAAATACTCCGTTTTCAGTTGCAATTTCATACTCTTCTTCGAGAAATGGCAGGTTCTCCCCAGTTGATGTGTATTCATAATGTAAAACATGATTGGTTCTCTGACTCCGCAGTGCCACATAACACTCGCCATATCGCATTACATGATATTGTCTTCCGCACCAGTTAAGACGTCGACCGACTGAAGTTAACGTTTCGAAGCTCAATCACTATTCAACCCTGCTTTCTTGCTGTCTACGCTTGTCAGATGCCGTTACCAGCATCATCCCAAGACTCGCTATTATCTGGTTGGCTAAACCTTGGATAAACCGGAATCCCACCGGCTTGACTACACACCCTTAGCTGGGCGCACAACTGGA
>VOFJ01001559.1_pt1 | contig 25864 bp, 32 predicted proteins | sample 5384081 | NCBI WGS metagenome assembly VOFJ01 (sample SAMN12384729, study PRJNA508395) | human gut metagenome | isolation source: healthy gut I | host: Homo sapiens | reverse complement strand
GTTACGTATTGCTATATTATTTCTACCAAATTTATCTACCGTTTTTTTTCGGTTTGGCTCTGATTTTTCTTTGAATTTAACCAAGCCGAGCTTCCGAAGCCTCAACACAATCGTTCATCGCCCCTTCGAAAGTATCGTTTATTTTAGTCAGCGAAACATTCCCTGCTCTTCATGGACAACATTATACTGGCCTGCTTGTTCTCTTCACCCTGTCTCAGGCTTAACCACCTTCAATGTAACCTCTGCCACACAATTATCGTGAAGTTATTGCCCACTTAGAAACCTCTGAATAAAATCGCCTTAACCGTGCAGCTGGTGTCGAAATGAATTTCTGCTTTGAATTCTGCAACGTCCATAATAACCTCCTTCTTTTTTTTTTGCTCTTGGATGAGCATGATACACTTTTTTTTACTCCTCAAAGGTTGTATGCGTAGGCCCACTGCAGTAGACGCTAAACTGTTATGACAAATCTTTTCAGTAATTCAGTTTTGGCTCCGTTAACATCATACTCTCGTTGCAAAACAACAAGTAACATGGACTTCTGTTTCAAATAAGCATGGGGTATTCCCTGGACAATTGCTTTTTACTATGTTGTAACAATCCCCGTCGAAGTTCCCATTCTTTTCGAACGAAAACCATTCACCGGGCCGCTCCCCAACCTCGCCAGATCACGGACTCGTGTGGCGCAAGCATTAAGTTTTTTAAACCTCCGCAAAGGAATCAATCGCTGCTTGTTCCGCTTTCCGGTAACCTTGACCCGCAGGTCGCCCTCACAATCAGCACATCCACGCCTGTATGCTGATTAATCCCTGAGTGGCGCATCCCGGTATCGTGGCGCATCTCAATGACCAACCGACTCCCCGCCAAATCTTCAAATCCTCATCAAATCTGTCCCCGTCCAACAACGCCTCCAACTCGCTATCATCCCACACAAAATAAGGGGCAAGGGTTTCTCGTTTTCGGACCGGCTCACCAATCTCAACGGATTCGCGTGAGACAATCCCCCGTTTCCTCATGAGAAACTTCAAAAAAGATTTCAAAGAACTTACTTCCGTGGCTTCATTTGGATACGTGAGAAAAGCTTCGTCCAACAAACTGATTATCCGCTTCACGAAATCCGAGTCGATTTCCCTGGGTTGAATAATACATAATCTTCGATGCTCTCTCTACATACCTCTGGGAATCCAAATCTTTCAAATAGGCACCAATCGTATAATTGGAATAGTTCCTGCTCATTCTGAGAGGCTTCAAAGTCAGTCGATCGTTATTGGCTCCTCGTAAGCGATTCCAACATTCCCATGCAACGAAAATAGAATAAGAATTCAATAAAACAAGCCTCTGGAAGCTATAATTATTCTTCATTTGTGATATAACGTACAAGAACAGACGTTTAAAAGCCTGACGGGGCTCCCTCAATTCCTTTGACTACACCTATGTTTTCTCCTTAAACTCTTTCTGAATTTCTTAAGCGCCTTCCTCGATGTTTTTTTGGCCTTCTTTTAATGGAACTACGATCATAATTTAAAAATTGTTATATTGTTTAATTATTTATATCCCTCAAATTGAGGCGGCAAAATTACTGATTGGTGTTTTCAGGGATTAGCAAAACTTTCAGCGTGATTATTTTTATAAAGATGCCTTTCTCCAAAATTATAGCCGTGATTGTCATTGGGGGTAATGAAATCGGTGGGGTTATAGACTTTCACGTCTTTCCGGGGCCATGCCGCCTTGGGAATACCCCCACATCTCCTCATCGGGGTTACGTTCCTCTGCTACAATGGAATCGCCGTCCGGGCACGAGCCATCGATGGGTGAGGATGTCGGCCCACACATGAAGGGGATCTTTGGCAATGCCGAGGGCCAAGACTAGCCACTTTCGGACGTGCCGTTTATCTTTATTTCGCCACGTCGCCATTGGCGGCTACTTGTCGCAACCGACCACGGCATGCAACTCCAGCCTTCCGCACGCGACGACGGAGGCCATATTATCGCAAATCAGCGTCACGTCCACGCCGGCCCTGCTTAGCCTCTCTCATAGGCCGTGAGCGCCTTTGCAACAAAGGACGGGTCTCGTCGGCGAAGACCTGAAACCATAACCTCTCTCCTGCCCCAGATAAATCGGCGCCAAAGCGGTGCCATACTCGAGACCGCCAGATGTCCGGCGTTGCAATGCGTAAAGGATTCCCATCCCGGACGGAGTAGCTCCAGACAGTTCTCGCCGATCTGCCGGCAAGCGGCGGCGTCTTCCTCCCGGATCGCGATCGCTTCCTTATATAATAGCTCTTTCCATTCCGGGACAGACAAGGTTGGATGAGCGACCAATACCCGCTCCATCCGGTTCAGCGCCGCCACCAGATTCACCGCTGTCGGACGGGAACCGGCCAGATACTCCTTGATCTTCCGAAACTCATTCACGAAAACGGATTTCTCCGCCGTATCGATCCGACGGGCGCAGACATAGATACCATAAGCGGCCGCTACCCGATAGCAGGTGCTCCACGTACCTTTAATTTATAGATAGCGTCCCATATCTCCTCGGCAGTGGTAAGGGTCAGATACGCTTCCTTACCCGGCAGCAGAGTTTGGTCCAAATGATCACACCGTCCGCTTGCTCGTTGAAACGCACGGTCTTTAAATCAGATAGAGTTTGTATCATTCGATATGAATATATTAATAGTTCACGGGACCCAGCGTAGCTTCTATCGCCACCCCTGCGGCGGTAACCGCTATCGCTCCTACGACAAGGGCCTGCCGTAGCCCCATGAGTCTCTTTCACGTAAAAAGAAATCGCCGGATTGCTGCTGCTGTCCCTCATCGAAATACTGGGGGAGCCACGTCGCCGACCTTGATCAATTTCGCCAGATAGAAGTTCCGCTCAAAAGAGGAATGCTTCAAGGGCTTCCCATTAGTCCCTCCGGCGAACAACGTCAGGTAGCTACGGAATCTCAGCGGAGAATCTTCTTCTGTAAAATCCTTCACTCGGATATTTACGGTTGTGTTTGCTTTCGTTGTCATTTGTTCCTTTACATACTCTTCTTTCGGGATCTCGTTAAACGGGAAGTTGGCTAATTGCAAAGGCGTATTGACTAATTTGGAATGCGGCGGGATAAACTCAACGCCCTTTGGCAAACTCACATCACCGGAGAAGGAACCTTCCGAGTAGCTCCACCCGCTGCTGCTCCTATCGCTCCAATGAAAGGAGCTACCGGATGCCACGCTAGAGCTCTCGCCTCTCACCGAGGCCACTTTCGGGTCGTAGGTGGTAGCCACGTCATCGATAATCAGCGCCGACCGCCCCCAATCCACGTACAAGGGTTCATCCAGTTTATTATAAATGGTAATAGTAACCGGGGCGTTCTCTCCCCCAGAAACGATAAGAGATACGTACCGTATCGTTTTCCTGCACAAAATCACCTCTCTCATTCTTCTCCCCCGACAGGGGTCATTCGAGTTCAACATCGAATAATAATAAGAAGAACATGCGCTCAAGCCGAGAAGCAGAGCCGCAAAGACAAAAAAAGATAAAGCAGATTCCTCATGGCACTTCTTATTTGTTTCTACAAAGCTAGCAAATTATTCCTTGATATCTATTGGGTGCCTTATCTTTAACTTGATTTAAAGGGATCGGTTCACAAGGTTGTGGACCACAAGGCTGTGAGCCCATACACGTTTATCATAACCTTTAGCTCTTTTATCCGGAATCCTTACCCTTTTCTCTTTTATATATTGTACCTTTGAAGCTGAAGTATTCATTATCCACCATCTGTTAGACGATCATCTAACGGATGGTAGATGATCGTCCAACAGTTGGTGCATGATCATGCAACGGCTGTTGGACGATGAATCCTTCTTGAAGAAACCGCTAAGCTCGCCTATAGAAACGGGTAAGCGATCCAGAAGAATCAGACAAAAGATCTATAACCATTTAAACACACAGCACAGATGTCAGCAAATTACAAGCTAGTCAGAAATCCCAACCCGAATCCAGAGGAATCCGGGAAGTCATTACCCCTACATCCTCGTTTGGTCTCTTGCGGGACGATACATACGGATGAGTTCATCAATAGAGCGAAGAAGTCACGGTCTTCTTTCTCGCCGCGGATATGAAGGGATCTTGCAACTTTTCCAAGACATGATGGTAGACTTCCTCATGTACGGTTACAACGTGGAGCTAGAGGGATCGGTACTTTCAGCGTCTCCCTGAAAGCCGGCCCGTGATGGAAAAGAATGAGATCCGGGCGGAATCCATCCATTTCAAGGACGTGAAGTTCAGATCGTCCAAGGAACTAAGAGACCGGCTGAAAACCATGCCGGTGTTTCGTGACGAGTACACGATTAGCGATCCGCGTATCCCTCCGCCAAGGAATGCGAGCAAGAGGTATTCCGTTATCTGGAGACGAACCCTTTTATTCACCAGAAGAAATATATGTCGCTCTGCGGATGCTCCAGAAGCAAGGCTTCCCTCGACCTGCGAAGGATGGTAGAGGAAGGGAAAAACTGCGATGGGAAAAAGCTAGGCACCTCATCTATATTATAAGGTAGAAGAGCCAGCCTCCGGCGAGACAAAATCCAAAATAATTCATTAACTTTGCAGTATTAATGTTGACTAAAATAAAATGCGATGAAAACAAACATTCCTGAACGTATCGCCGCCCTACGGGAGGCTATGAAGCAACAGAAGGTTGACGCTTACATCATACCCAGTTCCGACCCGCACCTAAGCGAGTATCCGGCCGATCGCTGGAAATCGAGAGAATGGATATCCGGCTTCACCGGCTCGGCAGGGAACGATCGTGGTCACCGCGGACAAGGCGGGCTTATGGACCGATTCCCGGTATTTCCTGCAAGCGGCCAGCCAACTGGAAGGTTCCGGTATCGAACTCTATAAGTTGGCGCTTCCGGAGACAATTGTCTATCACGGAATTCCTCTTGCATGAGTTACACACCGGACAGGCCGTAGGGCTGGACGGGCAAACTATAGCGCCGCCGAAGCGAGTGCCTTGGCAAATAAACTAAGCCGTAAAGAAATCAAGCTGGATACCTCGGCCGACCTGATCGAGGGTATTCTGGAAGGACCGTCCCGCCGTTCCCGGAAACCCGATATTCGAGATGCCGGAAGCATTAAGCGGAGCCTCCGTGCACGAGAAACTAGACTAATCAATAACCAGTTGCGGAGCGGGCGCCGGTTGCTTGATCCTCGCCGCCTTGGACGAATCGCGTGAACATTCAATATCCGGGGTACGGACGTGACCTATAACCTGGTCGTAGTCAGCTACGCCTTCGTATCGGAGGATGAGAGCGTGCTTTTCATCAAGCCAGAGAAGCTGACTGCCGAGATCACCGAGCATTTGAAGAAAGAAGGGGGTTACGCTGGCCGAATACTCCATGATCAGAGGTATCTATCCGCCTACCGGAAAACAGCCGGGTATTCGTGGATATGAACAAGACGAACGTCTCCTTATACGACGCGATCCCGGAAGCTGTACGATCGTGGAAGGATCTCCCCTGCCAACCACTTGAAGAGCATCAAGAACGAGACCGAGATCAAGGGCTTCCAAAACGCCGTGGTAAAGATGGTGTCGCCCCTTGACAAAATTCTATATCTGGCTGGAGAAACAAATGGCGGAAGTGGCCCAAGTTACAGAGATCAGCGCCGCCGAAGAAGCCGACCGCCTTTACGATGCCCCGAACAACCGCAATACATCATGGATAGCTTCGGCACGATCTGCGGCTACGCCGAGCATGGAGCGATCGTTCATTACTCCGCTACGACGGAGACGGATGCGACCTTGAAAAACCGGAAGGATTGATCGATTCCGGCGCGCAATATCTGGACGGTACGACGGATATCACCCCGCACGATCGCCCTTGAGGCCGACGGAGCAGATGAAAAGTGATTTCACCCGTGTATTGAAAGGTACGATCGCTTGGCGAAAAGCAAGTTTCCGCTGGAACACGAGGCTCTCAGATCGATATCCTTGCCCGTAAGGCGCTATGGGATTCCGGCATTAATTACTTGCACGGAACCGGTCACGGTATCGGCCACAAACGTTACACGAAGGCCCCCAAAGCATCCGCATGGAGAGAACCCAGACCTTGAAGCCAGAATGGTGACGCGACGAGCCGGCCATGTATCGTACCGGCGAATACGGTATCCGTACGGGAGAACATGATCTTGGTACGTGAGGGACAGCGAAACGGAATTCGGGAAATTCCAGATTCGTACGCTGAGCTTTTGGTTTCATCGACACGAGCTTGATTATCATCCCCATGCTCTCTGTCCGTGAGCACGCTTGGCTGAACAAGTACCACCAAATGGTCTACGACAAGATCAGCCTGTTCTTGAACGTGAGGAGGAGAAAGCTTTGGCTGAAAAGAGAAAAACAACAGAAATTTAAAACAACTAAAAATGGCATAAATTAAAATCGCTCGTGGCTTTACCCCGGAAGATCGGTAAAGACACTTTTTAACGAACAACGCCACATTATAGGTGACGTAGAGATCGTGAAGGTTGCAGTATGTTTGGCACCGTGCTCTACTTTCGCCTGGGCTTCATGGGTCTTGTAGTAGTCGGCAAAGAGTTTCTGCACATCCACCGTCGCTACCTTAAGTTCAGCGTTGGCCGTGGCGCTTAATGCCATTGCTGCTGATACACCTAATGCTGTTTTGAAGAATCTCATAATTTTTAGCGTCTTCTGACTTTACCAGTTTACATGTGGAATGGCATGCGTCAACCTTCTAGCAATATTTCAGGATTGAACTTTTGTCATCAAGGGGCCACTTTAGGCGCATGCAAACATTTTCCACCAAGGCCCAGTTGAGGGCTGCCCTCCTCAAGCACCACCGCAAACATGACCATGTGGTTCTCGTCCCCACAATGGGGGCCCTCCACGCCGGACACCGCGCTTTGCTGGAACAGGCGCGCAAGTTGGCCGGGGAGGATGGCGTGGTGGTTGCCAGTATTTTCGTCAATCCTATCCAGTTTAACAATTCCTCCGACCTTCAGACTTATCCCCGGACTCCTGAAAAGGATTTGGAGGTGTGCGAAGGTGCAGGCGTGGATTATGTGTTTTCCCCTGCTCCTGAAGAAATGTATTCCGGAGAACGCAGCATTGCCGTGGAAGAAAGCTTTTTGTCCACAACATTGTGCGGTGCGTCCCGCCCGGGGCATTTTTCCGGTGTCTGCACGGTGCTTGCCAAACTGTTCAACCTGGTACAGCCCACGGACGCTATTTTCGGCAAGAAGGATTACCAGCAGCTTGCCATTATCCGCCGCATGGTGCGCGACCTGGATTTTCCGGTGCGCATTCACGGGGCGGAGATTGTAAGGCATGGCAACGGTCTGGCCTATTCCTCCCGGAACGCCCGCCTGACGCCGGAGCAGAAGGAGCAGGCCGTGGTAATACGGCAGGCTATGCTTCAGGCCCGGGACGAGTTCCAGGCCGGGGCGGACGCCTCAAGGGTGAAGGAGCATGCCGCCGCCATGATTGAGGGTGTGCCCGGCACGCGCATCGATTATCTGGAGATTGTGGATGCGGAGACCATGCAGCCGGTGGCGGAGAACCGGAAGCCGGCCCTGATGGCCGCCGCCGTCTATTTCGGCGACGTGCGTCTTATAGACAACATAGAACTTTAATACGGCAAGGATTTTCTTATACTGCGCCCGTGATTACCGCCTCCAACCTCCACCGCAGCTATTCCATCGGCAAGAAGTCCATTGAGATCCTGCATGGGGTGGATTTGCACATTGCCGCCGGAGAGAAGGTGTTCCTGTGCGGGCCCAGCGGGGCCGGAAAGACCACGCTGATGTACACGCTGGCCGGATTGGAAACGCCGCAAGAGGGAAAGGTCACGATTGACGGCACGGATATTTACGCCTTGTCCGCCACGGCCCGGTCCGTGTTCCGGAACCGGAGCATGGGGTTTATTTTCCAGAATTATCTGTTGATGCCGGAATTGACGGCGCTGGAAAACGCCTGTCTGGCTTCCTCCATCGGCAGGAGGCCGCGCGTGGAATATGTGAGGGAACTGATGGAGCGCGTGGGTTTGTCCCACCGCCTGAACCACCTGCCCAGCGAACTGAGCGGCGGGGAACAGCAGCGCGTGGCAATCGCCCGTGCCCTGGCGAACGACGCCCCCATTATTTTTGCGGATGAACCTACCGGGAACCTGGACCGGAAGAACGGCGCGGAGGTGCTGGACCTTTTGTTCGGCCTGGCGGACGAGTCCCGCAAAACGCTGGTGATTGTGACGCATGACGAACATCTGGCACGGAGAGGGGACCGCATTATTACGATTATGGACGGGCAGGCCGTCTGAGGCTGCCGGGCGTAGGGGCCGCCTGCGTTTTATTTGATGCCCGCCGTCAGATGCAGGACGGCCTGGTGTCGCTCTGGGGCATCTGCCCCATGCGGCGGTAATCCAGCGTTTCCGGAAGGTTTCCTGTTGATGGCAGTTCGGTTTCCGGAAAAGGAAGGTGTCCGTTATCATGACGGCGGCCAGGTTTTTGGCCCGGAAATTGAGGTGATGAGAAAAGTTGATGTACCAACTTTTGATGTCCGCAGGATTGAGACAGATGGAAGGCAGGAAGGGCCGCCTATGTTTCTGAATTGCCCGAGCCCGCCTGCGGCTGTCCCTTTTGCCGACGATGGGGGTGAAGTTCCCTGTGCCCGGATACAGGGAACCCATGCCGTGCGGGAGGCTCACCGGTGAGTCGGTTGCGGACGGCGCTCATGCATTATTCCTTATAGTCTTCATCGGAATCACCCTTGCATAGAAATGCGAACTCCGGGAACTTCCCGCTGTGTCCAGCAGTGAGCTCCATGTGAGATTGGGATAATCAATGAGATCATGTGCATAAGCCAGCATATTGTCCGGCGCCTGGCCATATCCACGTCCTACTTCACAGACGCATAAGATGAGAATGAGGTGTAATGACTGGCGAGACAGGAGCGTCTTCCGGTATTCCCTCATTGAAATATTGGATCAATGCATTTGCGGATTCCTGACTGTCACTATCCAATTCTTGAAAGAGTTTTTTATAGGATTGGGGCCTTCCTTTTTTTATTACCGGGTCATATTTTTGCCAGCCTCTTCCTAATTTTACATCCAGTTCTCCTTTAAGTTTTTCAAATATTTGCGTGACTTCGGCAGGATCATGATCCTGAAGCCTTACCCAGGCGAGCCAGATTTTCCCTACTTCTTTTAATTGTTCGATTGCTATCATCTGGTGATTATTTTTTGTTTGGTTTTTCAGTGTATCCGCCGCAAGTTCATGCCGTAAATCCAGAGAGAATTTCAGTTTTCTGAAGCCTTGCTTTATGCGGATTAACATTGTTTATTTAATCCAATTTTTATTTATTGTTATTATTTATTTCCCAAAGAACCGCTCTTCTTTTTAAGAACTTCTACCTGTTTCCGGAACGTACAGAGATGTCTTCAAATTCGGGGAACTGAGATGAACGGTAAATTCCCGGAGCCTGCCGGCAACGCGAAAGGATCGGTATTGCATTCGGCCGGGTTGTTGTGTAGCCTGTTGGGCATGTGGGACTGGATTGTGATCAAGGATGCGCTCCGGGCGGTTGTTGAAATTTTCATCCTGTGGGTGTTCCTGTACCAGATTTACCGTGCTTTCCACGCAACGCGCGGCGCGCGCATCATGGTGGGGCTGTTCGCCTGCTTTCTGGCCCTGGTGGTGCTGGCCTTTTTCTTTCAGCTGAATGTTATTTCGTGGATACTGACGCGCATTTTCGCCCCCGGCCTGGCGCTGGCTCTGGTGGTGATTTTCCAGCCGGAGCTGCGCGTGGGGCTGGCAAAGCTGGGAAGCCACCCGTTTTTTTCTTCCTTCGCCAAGCTTCAGCGGGTGGATTTCCTGGATAATTTCTGCAAGGCGGTAAGCAAGCTTTCCAACCAGCGGTTCGGCGCCCTGTTCGCTTTTGAGAGGAGCATCAGCATGAAGCCTATTGAGGATTCCGGCGTGAAGCTGGACGCCATTTTTTCTCCGGAACTGGCCCTGACGATTTTCCATACCAAGACGGCTCTCCACGATGGGGGCGTGGTGATTTCCGGCGACCGCATTTCTGCGGCTGCCTGCGTGTTCCCTGTTTCCCAGAAGGAAATGAGCGACCGTACCTTGGGGCTGCGCCACCGCGCGGGCGTGGGCATGTCCGAGGAGAGCGACTGCGTGGTGGTGGTGGTGTCCGAGGAGACGGGGGCTATCGCGTTGGCCGTAGGCGGGAAGCTGGAACGCAACCTGACTCCGGAACAGTTGAAGGGACGCCTTGAAGAGCTGCTGAATATTTCTTCTTCCAATGAAAAAACTGCTATTGCTTAATTGGCCTGCCAAGTTGTTCTGTCTGGTGCTGGCCGTGATTATCTGGTCTTTCATCAATCACTGGGTGACCACGAATGACGGCGTGCCTTCCCGCGGGCAGCTTGAGGAGATTAGAAGATCCCATCCCTGAATATTTACCGTTATGAGGAATTTCATTGTTACCGGTACCGATACGGAAGTCGGTAAAACTTATGTGAGCTGCCTGATCGTCAAATCTCTAAGAGAAGCGGGCATCAATGCCGCCGGGTTCAAGCCCGTGGCCTGCGGAGACAGGCAGGATGCCCGCCTTTTGCGCGAAGCCGGGCCGAAGGAGCTGACGCTGGATGACCTGAATCCCGTTTTTTTGAGGAATGCCACGTGTCCCTATGTGGCCGCACGGCTGGAGAATACGCGGGTGGATGAAGAGGTTGTCCTGCGGGCTTATGACGCTTTGCCCGCCGCACATGAGTGCGTGGTGGTGGAAGGGGTGGGAGGATGGGAAGTCCCGATTGGCCCCGGAAGGAATTTCAGCGATATGGCTGCGGATTTCAAGCTGCCTGTTCTTCTGGTGATCGGCAACAAGCTGGGAGCCATCAACCATGCCCTGTTAACGCTGAATGCAATCAAGGAACGCGGCCTGGAATGCCTGGGCATCGTGTTCAATAATGTGAAAGATGAATGGGATACTGCCTGCGTGACGAACAGGAGCATGGTGGAGGAGTTTTCCGATGCGCCCATTCTCGGCGAATTGATTCACGGGCAGGATTACATGGACATGGACGTCCTGCTGGAACGTTTGCACTGACTGGAGGAGTCTGTCTGGCGAATGAACGGGACGATAGCGAAGACGCCCGTTCGTTATTGCCGGATTTGCGGAGGGAAACAGCGATATGGAGGAATAAGCATGTCGGTGTTGGAGAGGATGGGAAAAGCATTTGGTTTCCCAGTTGAGAAAGCCCTGTTTTGACAGGAGCGGAGATGGAATGCCGTAGTTAAGGAATGCTTTTGTTCAGAGTGTTCAGCATTCCCGTACGGTTTTTTATTACCTTGCTGATTTATTTTTTTCATGGGGGCCGCTGGTAGGAGGGGTGGTTACCGCGCCTGTGCCGGAGTTTTCTTCCCCCGCGCTTATTCCATATCCTTCCAAAGTCGTCAGGGGCGCGGGCGAGGCAGGTTTCAGGAGCGTTCATGTGAAGGGTTGGTTCGGATGTTCCTGGCGAGATGATTTGATGAAGGAGATCAAGGACATATTCAGGGACTTCCGGCATTCAGGTTCCCTGAATAGTGGGGGCTGCTGCTGTGCCATGACATGGGAATCTGTTTCCGGACGCCAAGATGAAAGGAGAGGTATGACCTGCAATCCCAGACAGTTGAACTGTCCAGCGTAGACCGGCACAGCACTCGTCCTGCAGGAGGTATGCTGGATGTGCGTGTCCACATGTCTCCTGCGCCGATGCTTGTCTTTCCCGCTATAAAAGATTCAGCTGCGCTGCATCATTTGTGACTGGAGGACATTCACGCATGGGAGGCTGAAGAAAGTAGAAGAAAACCGCTCCCGGACAGGAGAAGCTTTTTCATTTGAAGTCATCCCAGGCGGTTTTGCATCCCACAGGCTCAGTGAAGGAGGGCATCTGACGGAGTGTGCAGCAGAAAGATTCCAGGTGACATGCGGAGTTTGAGCTCTTTCCGGGGCCAAGCGAAGACCGGCATGCAGACAGGAGAAGAGAGAGTGTTTTCATATTGAAAGGATGTCAGGACAGGAGGCCGTTTCACCTGTTTTCCCGGGAGAGTTTTCACAGGCGCATTTCCATGGTTTATTCTTCCGCGGGGAAGGGCAAAGAGAGGTGAGTCTGAGTGTGGTCTCGGCGGCCTTCACAAAGTATCCATGATGTGCTCAGCAGGAGAGAACGAGGCGCCGGCGCCAGGATGGAGAATAGCGAGCGCTGACATCAGCAATGGTTTGCGTGACTGGGCCGGTTCCTGTCCGGCGTGCCAGGTGTTTCCAGCAGCCCACTGCGAGGTGCCTCAAGGAGAATGATAAGGCGTTGGGGGTCATTGTGCCCGTGTGAGCGGCAGAGCCTAGGCGAGCGGATGAGGGTGCTGGAACATCGTGCTCCGTTTTGTCCTCTGTGCGGCCGACGTTTGCAGAGCGTGTCTGGCGCAGGCGCTACCAAGAGGAGGATTATATGGCAGCTTCCCCCAGGGAACGGACGGCTGGAAGGAATTCCGGAGTTTGAACAGCGTTGGCTTTCCATCGTGATCATTTTTTCCAAGGCGTTCCTTTTGCCTATGTGAAACAGGCGGACGTTGCCTGGAGCCTGGTAGGGCCATTCGACCACCGGGGAAGAATGATACCTCTTTTGAACCGGAAAGAAGAATAGCCCCTTCCTACAGGGACGGGGACAGGATACTGGCCTGGAAGAAGACTCCTGTTTACGGCGCCGCCATACATGTCAGGCATCTTTTGCGATGTTCAACATGCACCGGAACCAGTACCGGACGGATCACTGGCCTACGCTGATGTCAAGGGAGGTTGGAAAGGACGATGGAACCTGTTATGCCCTGACTTTCATCCGCAGCCCCAGGGAGCAGGAGGTGTGGCTGATGTGTTTGGCCTGAACGGCATGTGGGGGCATTCAGGCGGGTACCGCAGCGCACGCGCCCCTGAACAGGAAAGCTGGGATTTTTCCAGCGGGGACGTATGGTTGAACGGAAGGCGCGTGAACCCTCCCAGGTGGCCTTTCAAGAGCCTGCCCTGGACGGGGTGGGGAAAGGGGCGCATTGAGGAAGCCCCTCTGACCTGGGAAGGGTATTTTTTCCGCCCTCCTGTAAAGATCAAGCTCCGCAAGGGGTTGAACCGTGTATTGATCCGCAGCGTGTTCGGGCACTGGAAGGGAGACGACGGCCAGAGAAGCTGGTTTTTCTGCTGCATTCCGTCCTGTGGGACGGCATTCATTCGTCGGGAGGTTCCCGGCCTGGAATATGACCCCCGTCCGGATGCCCGCTGAAGGGAACCGCTATTATTCTTTTTTCAAAGACGGAGAGGATGGCTTGATGGACATCCTCAGCAGCATGAATTTCCGGCAGGAAGGCCGGGCCGATGAATACGGGCTGCTGGTTCGCTGGCACCGGTCTCTGCCATGGGCCCTTTACCTGGTCGCCATTGAGGGGATAACTTTCATCAGGGCGCGGAACCCCCGCTTTTTTCAGCAGAAAGGCGGCGGCATGGAACATGGGGAAGGCAAGGCCCGGATCAAAAAGAACATTTCCGCGGGGGTCATAGCCGGGTTTGCGGTGGATGTCCACGCAGCGGGCGAAGTCCGGCGCCTTGGTGTCATCCAGCCAGTAATAGTAGGTGAACCATGCGTCGGGGGCACGACGGCAGTGAATTCCGGCAGGCGTTCCAGAGCCCGCGGAAAAAAGGCCGGAGAATCCGTTTTCCTGATTTCTTCCGCCGAAGAGGTGGCGGAGGCAACGCTTTTTACTTCTTCTTTTAGCGGAAGGATCGCATTGATGTGGGTATGGGCAGTCTGGTGATCCGCCACGGCTGCCGGGAAGCGCCGCAGTCAGCATCCGGTTTGACGGTGATCCAGCCGTTCCGGAAGAGGCGGTTGAGGCAATGCTGCAGATGCCGATCATGCCGTATTCACTGAGCACGACAGGGGTATTCCGCGTTCCAGATCTCGATCAAGTCGCGAAGAGAAGTCCGTCCATGGCCCTTTGCGCATGGGCGGCCTGGGTCGAGTGGACCCAGGTGGAGGTCATATCAGATAGGGCAGATGGATGAGGCTGAGGTCAGGGCGATGTTCCACCACCGGGCGGAGTTCATATCCATTGGAGGACTGGATTCCTGCATGGGGCTGGCCCAGAGTGAGGTGGGAGAGGGGGTCTCTCCAGATCTGCTTTTTGTGGTTTCACGGGGTTTGGGCTGGGTGGTAAATGTGAAGATTTGCGGCCGTCCGCCGGGTGCATGGGGGCGCGGCGTGGTGGTCCGGTCGCAGTGGAGGTTGTGCCACCAGAAGTTTGGCGCAGGTGAAGCCGGAGCCGTACCGTTCAGTTTCTCCCAGGCGCGGGCTACCAGCTTGTTGGACTGCTTCCAGAATTGGATTTCACACACATGTTCCGGTTGTTCAAAAAGCAAAAAGAGTGTGCTGCGGTGAGTCTTCATATGTGGGTTAGTTTCGACTTGATCTAGACAGTGATCCCTTGAACGAAAAGGGAATCTCCGTTTTGATGGAAGTGTAAACGCACCATCAACCGGGCACCACCCCACGGAAATTCCCAATGGAAAGTTTCAATCAAAGCGTCATCAAACACAAGGCCGGGCTTCTCAATCTCGCCGCCGAGCTTGGCAATATTTCCAAGGCCTGCAAGATGATGGGATTTTCGCATGATACCTTTTATCGGTATCAGGCCGCTAGAGACGCTGGAGGCGTTGAAGCCCTGTTCGAGGTCAGCAGGCGCAAGCCCAACCTGAAAAATCGAGTTGAAGAGGCTATTGAGGTTGCCGTCACGGCCTTTGCTATCGACTTTCCTGCATATGGACAGACGCGCGCAAGCAATGAACTGCGTAAGCAAGGTGTATTTGTTTCACCGTCTGGCGTACGATCCATTTGGATGCGTCACGATCTGGCGTCCATGAAACAGCGTCTGCGTGCCTTGGAAAAGCTCTCGTATGTCGGCACCATCAAGGGCGTAGGCCGCATTTACCAGCAGACTTTGTGGACACATACTCAGTGGGCCGCAGCCAAGCTGCACACGACCAAGGCTCCCCATTACTGGCGTTGACTTGTTGAATGATCGGGTACTTCCCTTCTTTTCCTCAATGAACATGGGGCTCATCCGCATGCTGACAGACAGAGGCACAGAGTACTGCGGCAGGGTTGAGGCCCATGATTATGAACTCTATCTCGGCGTGAATGGCATTGAGCATACAAAGACCAAAGCGCGTCATCCGCAGACAAATGGTATCTGTGAGCGGTTTCATAAAAACTATTCTGAATGAGTTTTATCAGGTTGCCTTCCGGCGAAAGCTGTATCAGTCTCTGGAAGAACTCCAAGCTGCTGGACACATGGATAGACAGCTACAACACCCAAAGAACCCACCAGGGCAAAATGTACTGCGGAAGGACTCCCATGCAGACGCTTATTGAAGGAAAATCCCTCTGGGCGGAAAAGGTCGGACAGCTCAACTAATCGGGCAGAAGCCGCTGTCAAAACGGGTGACTGTCAGATCAAGTCTGAACCACTATAAATCAAAAAGATGAAATAAAACCAGACAAGTTGCAACAAAAAAATTGGACTGGCCTTGCCGAGTCTGGCTGCTAGTGGAATCAGATTTAATCCTACAAGTTCGTCAAAAACATGGGCGCTTCGATCCTCGTTGGAACAGTGATTACCTGGCCTTCCAACTCATGGCCTTCTGGTAGAGATAACGGGATGGAACGTAATGGGAAACCCATATCACGAGCAATATACCCAGAACTGGTGATGAAAAGTGATTCCAGTGGGATACTTGTTCCGCGAGTCAACTATTGTGAATTGGAGAACGTAATCGCTTTTTTTTCGTAACATTATATTGACAAAAAGTAACACGAGGGCGTAGGCTTTAAAAATAGTATTTTATATTCATTATATTCAAATAGTTGTGAGATGGACAAGTCCGGCATCAAACAGGCATTATGGGGAATACCGTTCCATCAAACACCATGACAAGGACATAAGCCATGTATAATCCGTCGTCATTGAATGCCGAAGAGTTCATATGCCACGACGAAGCCCTCGCCTCGATAGCATACGCGTCAGAGAACAGGAACAACCTCGGGCTGGTCGATTCCATCATCGAAAAGGCGGAACGAAAGAAGGGGCTCTCTCATCGCGAAGCATCCGTTCTTCTGGCCTGCGATGTGCCGGAAAAGGTTCAGAAAATCTATGCGCTGGCTGAGCGGATCAAGCAGGATATCTACGGCAACCGCATCGTGATGTTTGCGCCACTGTACCTGTCAAATTACTGCATAAACAGCTGCTCCTACTGTCCATATCATACGAAAACAAGCATATTGCGCGGAAAAAACTAACGCAGGAAGACATCGTCCGAGAAGTGACGGCTCTTCAGGACATGGGGCATAAACGACTCGCCATAGAATCCGGCGAGGATCCCCTCAATAATCCCATTGAATACATTCTGGAAAGCATCAGACCATATATAGCGTCAAACACAGGAATGGGTCGATCCGCAGGGTCAACGTCAATATAGCCGCAACCACCGTCGAGAACTACAGAAAACTCAAGGACGCCGGAATCGGGACCTACATTCTGTTCCAAGAAACGTATCACAAGCAGAGTTATGAGAAGCTCCATCCGGCGGGGCCGAAGCACAATTATGCCTATCATACCGAAGTGATGGACAGAGCCATGCAGGGTGGAATCGACGATGTGGGCATCGGTGTCCTGTTCGGCCTCGAAAGGTATCACTACGAGTTCGCCGCGCTGCTGATGCACGCGGAGCATCTTGAAGCCGTACACGGCGTCGGCCCACACACCATAAGCGTACCCCGGGTGAAGCGGGCTGACGACATCGATCCCGACGAGTTCGGCAACGGCATCGACGACGAAACATTTGCCAAGATCTGCGCCTGCCTGCGGCTTGCCGTCCCCTATACGGGCATGATCATTTCGACCCGCGAAAGCAAGGCCACCCGGGAAAAGGTCATCCGGCTCGGCGTATCCCAGATCAGCGGCGCGTCGAAAACCAGCGTCGGCGGGTACGGTTCTCCGGACTCCGAAGAGGAAAATTCGGCCCAGTTCGACGTCAGCGACAACAGGACACTGGACGAGGTCGTCTGTTGGCTGATGGAGCTCGGCTTCATCCCGAGCTTCTGTACGGCCTGCTACCGGGAGGGCAGGACGGGCGACCGATTCATGGCGCTGTGCAAAAGCGGCAGAATTGCCGACTGCTGCCATCCCAACGCGCTGATGACTTTGAAGGAGTATCTGGAGGACTACGCCTCCGAACAGGCGCGACGTACCGGTTCGGCGCTGATCCGGAGGGAACTGGGCAACATTCCGAACGAGAGGATCAGGCACATCGCGGTCGAACGTCTGGAGAAAATCGCGGCCGGACAGCGAGATTTCAGGTTTTAGCCGCCAGTTCTGGGGGGAGGCAGCCATGTTCCAGGAAGATCTTCTAAACAGCTGTTCAAAACGCCCCTACACGGAGCTCTGCACCCGTGCAAGTGAGGAGCGCCAACGCGAGAAGGGGACGCATACCTTTGTCTGCGGGCGGATCGAGTTCTCGAACCACTATGAACGGAACTGCCGCTATTGCGGGCTGCACTCGGCCAACCCCACGCCACACCGCCACCACCTTGCCGAAGGGGCTATCTTTTGAAAGCGGAACGTACCGTAACACTACCGTTCTCCAGTCGGGTGGGAGCCATGAAGACCAGCAACACCTTGCCCATATCGTGGATGCTCTCCGCATTCGTCTGCCCGCAACGGCGGTGCCCCTTAACGTCGGCGAGCATCCGGCGGATTCCTATATCCTATGGAAAGCCAACACCCATTCCCCAAACTCCATGCGGCACGGGGAGGATGTCATCATGGCGCGCCGGGGATGGATCAGGTTTTTGTAACCTTATGAGCGACAGGAGGGTAGAATGACACGTGTCGTTATGGAACATGTCGAATACGAACTCAATGTGCCCGAAAACAGGGGTACAACCTGACAGCCTGACCTTTGTTGAGATCGATCAGGAAAAGTGCATCGGGTGCGATACGTGCCAACAATACTGCCCTACTGGAGCCATCTACGGGGAAACTTTCGAGCCGCATACCATCAAATACCGGGAGCTCTGTATCAATTGCGGGCAGTGCCTGACCCATTGTCCTTCGATGGCGATATACGAGGTTCGATCATGGGTCCCCAAACTGGAAAAAAAACTCAAGGACAGCCACGTGAAATGCGTGGCCATGCCGGCTCCGTCCGTACGCTATGCGCTCGGCGAAGCCTTTGGCCTGCCTGTCGGAACTGTGACTACTGGGAAGATGCTGTCCGCCCTCAAGGCATTGGGCTTCTCTCACTGTTGGGACACGGAATTCGCGGCAGACGTCACCATATGGGAAGAGGCGTCTGAGTTTGTGGAACGCTTGGGCGGCCAAAAAAGATCTTCCCCAGTTCACATCTTGCTGCCCCGGCTGGCAGAAATACGCCGAAACGTTCTACCCGGAACTGCTGCCGCATTTTTCGTCCTGCAAGTCCCCCATCGGCATGAACGGTGCGCTGGCGAAGACCTACGGCGCGCAGCGGGATGCAATACGCTCCCAAAGGACATCTATACAGTGTCCATCATGCCATGTATCGCAAAAAAATACGAAGGATTGCGTCCGGAACTCAATTCCAGCGGACAGCAAGACATCGACGCCACTCTGACGACCCGTGAACTGGCCTACCTGATCCGTAAGGCAGGCATTGATTTCGCCAGCCTCCCGGACGGAGAACGCGACAGCCTGATGGGAGAATCCACAGGCGGAGCCACCATCTTCGGCGTGACCGGAGGCGTCATGGAGGCGGCACTGCGCTTCGCATATCAGGCCGTTACCGGAATCCGTCCGGATTCATGGGATTTCAAACAGGTCCGTGGGCTGAGCGGTCTCAAGGAATATACCGTGACCCTGAACGGCACGGAACTCCGCCTTGCCGTCGTGCATGGCGCCAAACGGTTCGCCGAGATCTGCGATCAGGTGAAGGCGGGGAACTCGCCGTACCATTTCATCGAATTCATGGCTTGCCCCGGGGGATGCGTCTGCGGCGGAGGACAGCCGCTTATGCCGTCCCTGTTCGCCTCGCTTGAGCGCAACGCCCTCGGTTTCTTCGCTGGATTCAGGAAACGTCTCGCCCAATCTGCCAACGTTTAAAGGAGAAAGGCCATGTCATTCGCCACTGTGACCCGGCGCGGTTTTCTAAAGGGAGCCTGTATGCTTTCAGGGGGAATCCTTCTCGGTATCCGCATGACCGGCAAGGCCGCAGCTGCGGTAAAAAAGCATTCAAGGAGTACATGGGAGATCGTATCAATGGCGTCTACGGTGCCGACAAACAATTCTCCCAAAGAGCTTCCCAAGACAACGCGCAAGTGCGGACACTGTACGAATCCTATCTCGGCAAGCCGCTCGGCCATAAATCGGAAGAACTGTTGCATACCAAATGGTTTGACAAATCCGGCGCGCTCAAGGAGCTGACCGCGAAAGGAGTATACCCCAATTCACGTCACGTTAAGGAGTTCGTCGCATCCGGCTATCCATACGATGAATAGGCTCGGGACATTGCGCCGGAACGGCGGTACGTAACCGCAGGGGGCGGGCATAGACATCCAATGCCCGATTCGGCTATGCCGCCTAACATGGAAACGGTGTCAACACCGTCAGCCGTCCCCTTTTCCGGGTACCCTGCCCCGGTACTCCGCGGCCTTATCAATCCCTCGTATTTTAAGGTAAGGAATGTTTGTCATGCCAAGACGTCATGTCTTTGTCACCGTTTTTTGCTGTTTGATGGCCGTGGTGGCGGTCGTAGGCTATCCTCATGACACGGTTGGGAAAACGCCTGTCCGCCTCCTGCTCGAAAACGCCGGGGGACGGGTCGTGTTCGACCACCGGAGGCACGCTGAAGACTACAAGGTAGCCTGTGAAACCTGCCATCACGAATCGGCGGAGGCGCGCGAAAATGTCCAGCCCTGCGGCGCGTGCCACGGCGTCGACTTCGACGGCTCCTTCCGGGAGGATCACGTCGCTGCCTTTGCGGACGACGAGACGACCTGCGCGACCTGCCACCATATGGGCAGCGCGCCCGCGAAGTGGGACCACGCGGCCCATGCCGAGGAGTACGGCCTTTCCTGTACGGACTGCCATCATGCCAACGCCGACATCGAGCCGGAACCCGCCCGCTGCACGGCCTGCCACCTCGACAAGCCGATGGGGGACATCCCCGACATGAAGACTGCGGCACATGCCAAGTGCGCAGACTGCCATCAGGAATGGTTCGACGCGGGCATGAAGGGCTGCACAAGCTGCCATCCCTTTACGGACAACCGCAAGCTGTCCGCCTCCGGGCAGCCCGTGGACGTGAACCCCGGCGATGCCGACTGCACGGTCTGCCACGGAGACGTCAAGGCCTCGGAGCTCATCCCCGACCGCATGGCGGCCCTCCACGGCAACTGCATGAAATGCCACGAAAAGCACGGCAAGGGGCCGTTCCGCAAGGACCAGTGCAACCAGTGCCACACGAAATAGGCGGACTGTCATGAAGCAACGTTTCCAGATCCTCAACGATCCCCGTTTCCATCTCGTCTACGGGGTGACGCAGCGTTTCAGCTACGGGCCGTCGCCCAAGCTGGTCAGGCTCAACCGGGAAGGTTTCACGCTGGTTCCCGGTCTGAAAAGGAAAACCCCCGTCTATCCGGGTATGCTCCTCGGGGAGCATCCTGCACCGGACAAGGGCGACCTCTTCGCCTCCATCCACGGCGAAGTCAGCGAAATCACGGAACGCAGCGTGTTCCTGGCCGCCACCGACCCTTCCAAGGACGCCCCAGAAGTGGAGCCCGTGGACCTGCTCGGGCAGGGGCTGGAAGGCGATGAGCTGGCCCTCGCTGTGAAAAAGATGGGCGTGAACACCCGCTCTCTTGGGCGGCGGTGCAAGACGCTGATCATCAACGCCCTGAACCCCGATCCCGGCGTAACGTGGGCGGAACCGATGCTTGTGTCGCACGTGGAGAACCTGCGGACGGGCATGGAGCTGCACCGCCGCATGGCCCGCGCGGACAACGTGATCCTCGCCGTGCCCAAAGGCTCCAAGGTGGCCTATGAGGGCATCCCGCTGGCCTATGTCGAGCCGGAATATCCCAACAGCGTAGACCAGCTGGTGATCAAGGCCGTGACCGGCGAGGAGAACCCCGGGGGTGTGGGCATCGTGGGCTTGCACAACATCTGGAGCCTCGGGCGCGTGGGCCGCCTCGGACGTCCGCTCATCGAAACGGTCGTCACCATCGGCAGTTACGAACACTCGGGCAACTACATCGTGCGCGACGGCTCCACCATCGGGGAGCTGCTGCAATTCGCCAACATCCGGCTCAAGGACGGCGACACGGTGGTGCGCGGCGGCCCGTTGCGGGGCGAAAGCCTCGACCGGCTCGACCGCAGCGTCACCAAAGGGACCTACGGCATTTTCGTAGTCGAGGCCGGAACCATCCCACCGATGGAAGGGCACAGCCCCTGCGTAAGCTGCGGGGCGTGCGTGCTGGTCTGTCCGGCGCGGCTCAAGCCGAGCAACCTCAGCCGATACGCGGAGTTCGCTCTGCACGAACGTTGCCGTGCCGAGCACATCGAATCCTGTCTGGAGTGCGGCCTCTGCGGGTATGTCTGCATCGCCCGGCGCCCCGTCCTCCAGTACATCCGCCTCGCCAAGCGCAAGCTTGCGGAGATGGAGCGGGACAAGGGACTGGTCGAACTGAAGACGAAGCAACTCTAGGGAGAAAATCCCAGAAGGGCAGCTCTGCCTTTTAGGTTTCTTGAAAACAGATATTTTTAGCAATGAACTGATGTTACGGCATTTTTATGATGCCACTTGGGGGAGGAAACCCCTCCGCCGGGGAAGAGCGTCCGGAAAACAAACCTATTCCGGCCCGCTTGGAAAAGCAGACCGGAACGGAGCCTTTTCTCCGTACGGCACAGGAAACGAACAGGGAACGGGGGAATCGTCTCCCGCACCGCTGAGAAAGACGAACAGGGGAGCGTGTCCAAGGCGAACGGCTTTTTACGTAACTATCTATTACGTTTTTGATAAAGCGTAAGAAAACCATTCGCGGCCCGATGCGCTCCAAACAGGAACGGACTTCCAAACCGCCCCCGCCCCCTTACAAGCAACCGTCTTTGAAAGGAGAGGGGTGGAGCCTGGGGATGCGAGAGGGAAGCTTTCAGGAGGATATGGCGATGTCGCAAACGAATCAACAGCCGGTACTGCTGGCGGTGAGCGCGCCGCCGTTCTGGCACTGCGGGCGGACGGTGAAGAAAGCGAGCTACGCGATGCTGCTGGCACTGGCTCCGGCGGCGTTCATGGCGGTGTGGCACTGGGGCATCCCGGCGGCGCGGGTTATGGCACTGGCGATGGTGACCGGGATCGCCACCGAGGCGCTCTGTCAGAAGATCATGGGCCAGGATATCAGTGTGGACGATTTTTCCGGAGCGGTTTCCTGCCTGCTGTTCGCGTTCCTGCTGCCCGCCAACGCCCCGTGGTGGCTGGTTATGCTCGGGGCAGCACTGGCGATTGGCCTCGGCAAGATGGCCTTCGGCGGGTTGGGAGCCAACGCTGTCAACACCGCGCTCGTCGGCTGGGCCATGTTGTACGTCTCGTGGCCCGCGCTCATGGACCCGAACTCCATGCAGCTCGACACCAGCTTCATCGATCCGCTGGTGCGGCTCAAATATTTCGGAGCCGGAGCGGTCAGCCACATCGACCTGACCGACCTTCTCCTCGGCAACCAGATCGGCGGGCTGGGCGCGTCGCAGGCGGGCGCACTGTTCATCGGCGGATCATATCTCGCCGCACGCGGCACCATCCGCTGGGAAATCGCCCTCAGTTTCTTTGTGGGCGTGTTCCTCACCGCCGCGCTGTACAACGTGATCGATGCCGAGCGGTTCGCCACCCCCTTCTTCCACCTGTGCACCGGCTCCACCTTCCTCGGCGGTTTTTTCCTCGCCACGGAGTGGGCCAGCTCGCCGGGACGGCAAATCCCCATGATGCTCTACGGACTCATCGGCGGGGCGATGGTGATCATCATCCGCGTCTACGGAATCTATCCGGACGGCGTGCCCTTCGCCATCCTGCTGATCAACCTGCTGGCCCCGCTGCTCGATTCCATCCACCCCAAACCGTTCGGAGCGAGGTAGGTCATGCTTGCCATCATCAGAATGATTGTGGTGCTCTCCTCGATTTGCGGCCTGTCCGGGTTCGCGCTCTCCTACCTCAAGATCTCCACGGCCCCGCGTATTGAGGAGCAGGTGCTCACCTATGTGCAGGGGCCTGCGATCCTGAAGGTTTTTGCCGACATCGACAACTCGCCCATCGCGGAGCGCAAGACGTTCACGCTCGACGGCGCGAAAGTGACCGTGTTCCCCGGCAAGAAGGACGGCAAGCTCGTCGCCGTCGCGCTGGAGCACTTCGGGAAGGGCTTCGGTGGCGACGTGGGCGTCATGGTCGGCTACGACGTGAACCGCGACACCCTCACCGGCATCGGGATCACCACCATGAAAGACCCCCGGACTCGGCACGCGTGTGGCGGACCCGGCCTTCACCGGACAGTTTACCGGCAAACCCGCCGACGCACGGCTCAAGTCGCAGGGCGGGGACATCGACGCCGTTTCCGGCGCGACCATTTCTTCCACCGGCGTGGTGACCGCGCTCGGCAACGCCGCGAAGGTCTATGCGGCGCTCAAGCCTGAAATCGTCAAGGCCTGGCAGTAAGGGGAAAGCTATGCAGCAACTCGTCAAGGAATTCACCAAGGGCCTGTGGACCGAGCTTCCCCCGTTCCGGCTGGTGCTCGGGCTGTGCCCGACCCTCGCCGTGACCAAAACCGCCGACAACGGCCTTGGCATGGGGCTGGCGGTCATCTTCGTGCTCGTGCTCTCCAACATGCTCATCTCGCTGGTGCGCGACATCATCCCCAAAAAAGTCCGCATCGTCTGCTTCATCGCCATTTCCGCGTCGCTCGTGGTTGCCGTGGAACTGCTCATGCAGGCCTACGCCTACCCGCTGTACCAGCAGCTCGGCATTTTCGTGCCGCTCATCGTGGTGAACTGCATCATCCTGGGCCGGGCCGAAGCCTTCGCCGCCAAAAACACGGTCCCGCTCGCCATCGCGGACGGTCTGGGCATGGGGCTGGGCTTCACCATGTCCCTGACTTTCCTCGGTTCCATCCGCGAAGTGTTCGGGGCTGGAACGCTGTTCGGGACGCCGGTGATGTGGGAGGGGTTCAGGCCCTTCTCTGTTATGGTCGAAGCTCCGGGCGCGTTTCTTTGCCTCGGGTTGATCCTTGCTGCCATGAATCTGATCAACCGCTGGCAGGCCAAGCGCAAGGGCCGGGAAGAACCCGAAAACATCTCCAGCGGCTGCGCGTCCTGTGGTGGCTGCTCGGGAGGCAAATCATGAGTGTCTTCGAACTCTTCATCTCCGCCATTTTTGTCAACAACATCGTGCTGGCCCAGTACCTCGGCAACTGCCCGTACCTCGGCTGTTCCCGCGACAAGGGGGTCGCCGTCGGCATGGGCAGCGCGGTGATCTTCGTCATCTTCATGGCGACGCTGTGCACGTGGCTCATGCAGCGGTATGTGCTGGTTCCCTTCGAGCTTGGCTACTTGCAGACCATCGTGTTCATCCTCGTGATCGCGGGTTTGGTGCAGTTTGTGGAAATGTTCCTCAAGAAGGCTATCCCGCCGCTGTATTCCGCGCTCGGCATTTTCCTGCCGCTCATCACCACCAACTGTGCGGTGATGGGCGTGACCATCCTCGTGCAGCGCGAGGAGTACGATACGAAGTTATTTTTTGGAGGGGGCGCCGTTTAAAGCCGGAACAATCCCGGAACGCTGGCAGATAAAACAGCTTACGGTTATGTAAAAAACTATTACGAAAAGAATGGTATGCGTAAATCGACGTTGTGAAATAGAGCGGATCAGTCAGGGATGTACAGGTATCCGACGAAGCACCGGACAGCATCCAGGAGGAATTGTTGTACTTCCTCATGGACATAACATTAATGAATTTACACCTGTTCAGCATCCTGCAAACGATATGACTGTAGACATCATAACAACACATTTTTGATTATCATTCGATTGATCATAACTTGTTAAAACTAGATATTCTCGGTCATGATGATCCAACCATGATCCGTATGCTGGAGGATTATATCACATCTGATGCTCTGGAGAATGAATACAATGAAGAAAAATCCTTTTTTGTAGCAACCAAAATTCCTCTGGATGATAAAGATGTTATTTTGTTGTTCCATAATACAAGTGCACTTGGTATTAAACCAGAAGATATCAGCGGCTGTCCGCTTGGAAGTCTTGGAATCCCGGTTTGGAACAGATTTTTGTTATCCAGATGGTGCAAGATGCAAACCCACAATCATTATCTGATTTAATCCGAATTTCCGGTCTGTCTCACGGAACCAATGTATGGCTTGAAATGCACAGGAATTGATCAAACAAGGAAAGCAACGATTTCTACTCGCAATCTGTACTCGTGATGATATTATGATTTACTTGATCAATCAGGAGTAGATAGTGCACTTTTCTTTTTTACAATTATGGAGAGCGTACGAAAAGGTAAGGGGTTAAAGCCTGAATGGGAAACTGCAATGAAGGAAAAAAGATGTACCGGACTGGTATATTGATTCTTGCAAGAAGATTAGCTATATGTTCCCAAAAGCACATGCTGCCTATGTTATGATGACTTCCAGTCGCATATTGTAAGGTGGTATCACTCGCTTATTATAGTTGCTTTT